>Ga0307379_10000281_pt1 | contig 90119 bp, 75 predicted proteins | sample UN2MG_FD_202237 | JGI IMG/M metagenome (GOLD analysis project Ga0307379, IMG submission 202237) | Soil microbial communities from Risofladan, Vaasa, Finland - UN-2 | ecosystem: Environmental > Terrestrial > Soil > Coastal area > Acid sulfate soil | place: Finland: Risofladan, Vaasa | collected... | reverse complement strand
CAAGCGCCACAAGCGCCTTGGCAAGGTGGCCCATGACCGGCCCAAGACTTTGCAGGTCCAGGACGACGAGCGGCTGAAGAACCTGATGTTCTACATGGACTGCAACCCGGTGCGGGCCGGGATCATCGGACAACCCACGGACATCCGCTGGAAAGAATTCTCGAGTTGCCGCTTCTATTGTTTTGGCGAGAAGAACTCGTATGACGACATGTTGACCATTCCCGAGTGGTACAAGAAACTCGCTCCGACCGCCCGCAAGCGTCAGCGCAAGTATCGTTCGATGCTGGACAGGTACATGGTGGAGCACGGCATGAAGCGCGACCCGACCATGGGCAGCGGTTTGTTTATCGGCGGGGAGCTTTGGGTTGACGAGATGAGGAAGAAGCTGTCCAAGTTGCTCAAGAAGAAATCTACGGGCCCGGACCCGCCCGACCCCGGCTAAATCGAATACAAAAAGCAGAAAAACAGGGGGAACAAGGGAGACATGCGTCTCCTTTTTGCGTTTCAGCAAGAAAATCACAATTAACAACAACTCGAACTCCGGATCTCAGTCCAAGTGAACTGTAACTGCATGCACACCCAGCAGTCAGTCGAAAAAAACCAAGAGAGAAGAGGTTAGAAGTGAGTCGAATACGAATATCGTCGTGTCAACGCGCGGTTGAACCTCCGTCCCTGCATTTTTCCTGCCCCCTACCTTTTTCCTGCCTTTTTCTTTTTTTCTTTCCGATGCATTTTTCCTGCCCCCTACCTTTTTCCTGCCTTTTTCTTTTTTTCTTTCCGAAGTTTGACACACATCGCCTGACTGGAGCATGATGCCCTCATGGCGCTAATCTGCCCGAAGTGCCTCTCGGATATGTCGCCCATCGAGCACGAGGGGGTTACGGTCGACGTCTGCCCGGGGTGCCGGGGGATCTGGCTCGACCCGGGTGAACTGGCCTTCCTGCGCGGGGCCGACGAGGACCTGCCGGCCACGCCCGAGAGCATCGGGGCCGGGGATCACTATCTCAAGACTTCCAGCTATATCTGCCCGCGCTGCCAGGGGTCTTTCGACACCTTCGAGTACGCCCCGGGCACCGGCCTGTATATCGACCGCTGCGAAAGCTGCAAGGGCATCTACCTGGATGCAGGCGAACTGAAGAAAATCCGCCAGGTCACCGCCCGCAAGCGGATTCTCGGCCTGCAGACACCCAACGAGTCGCAGCGCAAGCTGCACGAGTTCATGCAGGCCGAGCGCACCCGCCACGCCCGGCAGGCAAGCAGCGACGCGTCTTCGGGTTCATCGGGTTCTTCACACTCCTCGGCCGGGGTCTATTTCTTCCAGCTAATGACCGGGATGCCGGTCGAGGTCGACGCCAAGCGCCAGCGCTTTCCGCTGATCACGCTGCTGATTGTCCTCGCAAACGTCGCCGTCTTCTTGTACCAGTCGATCGCGGTGAGTGACATCGGATTCTACTACGCGCGATACGCTTTCATCCCCACCCACCTGTCGGACGGCTCCGGCTGGCTGGGGTTGTTCACGGGAATATTCCTTCACGGGGGCTGGCTGCACCTTCTGGGCAACATGTATTTTCTGTGGCTCTTCGGTGACAACGTCGAGGAGCGTATGAATCTCGGGGTGTTTCTGATCTTCTACCTTGCCTGCGGTGTTGCCGCCAGCCTGTTGCACGGCGTCTTGACCGAGTCCCCGGGAATTCCCACCCTGGGAGCCAGTGGAGCCATCTCGGGCATCATGGGCGCCTATTTGGTCCTCTATCCGCGCCGGCGCATGTACCAGGTGATCTGGTTCATGCAGTTCAAGGTCTCGGTGGCCTTCTACCTTCTTTTCTGGTTAGGGTTGCAAGTTCTGTTCTCGAGCACCGGGTCCGGGGGAGTGGCCTGGTACGCGCACATCGGCGGCTTCGCGGTAGGCGCCGGCGGCATCTGGCTGCTTCGCAGCATCGGGTTGGTCAGCCCCAACCACGAAGCAACTACCTGACCCGCGCTGCGTCAAATCTGAGCTCACCGGAGGCCAGACTGTATCATGACGAAAAAGCGAGCAACAGAAACACTTCACGGTTCCCGTCTGCGCCGGGCAGGCGCGAGGGGACCTCGGCTTCGATTTCGAGACCGAGGTTCTTTGCGAACCTGACTATCCCTTCGACGGCCTCGCGGCGCAGCGCCTCGTCGCGGACTATGCCCCCCTTGCCCACCTTGCCGTGACCGACCTCGAACTGGGGCTTGACCATTGCCAACAGCCGGCCGCCCGGCTTCAGGTGGGGCAAGACAGGCGGTAGCGCCAACCTGAGCGAGATGAAGGACAGGTCGAAGGTGACCAGATCCACGCTCTCTGGCAAGTCTTCCGGCCGCAGTTTACGTACGTTGAGCCCCTCGATGCGCGTCACGCGCTCATCGCGGACCAGCTTATTGTGAAGCTGTCCGCGCCCGACGTCCAGGGCGTAGATTTTGGCCGCACCGTGTTGCAGAAGACAGTCTGTGAACCCGCCGGTCGAGGCGCCCACGTCGAGAACCGTCATCCCAGAGACATCCAGGCCGAGATCGGCAAGCGCGCCGGCCAGCTTGACTCCGCCGCGCGAGACATAGGGATGATCGGGCTCCTTGAGGCGGACTTCGGCGTCTCTGGCCACCGTGGTGCCGGGCTTGTCGATGCGCATATCGCCGACCGTCACCCTGCCGGCCATAACTAGCGCCTTGGCACGCGAACGGCTTTCGCACAAGCCCAGTTCGTAAAGAAGTTGATCCAGACGTATCTTTTCTTGCCGGCCCATGCCCTGTCAGGCGCTCTGGAGGGATGTTCGCGCCTTGCCTGCCAGATCGAGCGCCGCCTTGACGATTCCCCCGGCGTCCAACCCCAACTGCCGACGGATGTCCCGCGCGTCTCCCTGACTGATGAAGCTGTCCGGCGCGCCCAGCATGTGAAGCGGGACGAGCAGGCCATGTCGCTGCAGGCAGGCGCCAACCGCCTGGCCGAAGCCGCCCTCTAATACATTTTCCTCGACTGTCAGGATGTGGCCGCCCTCGCGAGCCAGGCGCATGATCAGCTCTTCATCCAGGGGTTTTCTGAACCTGGCGTCGGCCACGATTGCATGCACACCACGTTCGGTAAGCACCTCGGCCGCCCGCAGCGCCGGATACAGCATGGTGCCGATGGTCAGGATGGCCAGGTCCGCTTTCGCGCCGGGAGTGTGCATGATGCGGCCTTTGCCAACTTCCAGTACCTCGGGCTCGCCGTCGGGCTCGAGCCCCACCGACGCCCCGCGGGGATACCGGAAAGCCGCCGGTCCCGGCAGGCTGAGCGCCGTTCTGAGCATGCGGGGCAACTCGTTCTCATCGGACGGGGCCATGATGGTCAGCCCTGGCAGGTTGGCCAGATAGCTGAGATCGAACAGGCCTTGATGGGTGGGCCCGTCCTCCCCAACTACTCCGCCCCGGTCGAGAGCGAAGACGACCGGCAGTTTCTGCAGGCAGACGTCGTGCTGCAACATGTCGTAGGCCCGTTGCAAAAAGGTGGAGTAGATCGCCACCACCGGCCGCCGCCCGCCACAGGCCAGGCCCGCCGCGAAGGTAACCGCGTGCCCCTCGGCGATGCCCACGTCGTAGAAGCGATCGGGAAACCTCTCGGCGAAAGCGGAAAGCCCTGTGCCGTCCGGCATGGCAGCGGTAATGGCCACCACGCGATCGTCGCGCTCGGCTTCCCGCACGAGAGCATCGGAGAAGACCGAGGTATATGACGGCGGAGCCTGCGGGTCCTTGGCCGGAAACCTGCCGCTGGCCGCGTCAAACCTGCCCACCCCGTGAAAGCGGCTCGGTGCGGCCTCCGCTGGCGCATATCCCTTGCCCTTGACCGTCTGCACGTGCACCAGCACCGGCCCGTCGAGGTGTCTGACATTCTGCAGGATGGTTACCAGCGCACCCAGATCGTGTCCGTCAACCGGGCCGACGTACTGAAAGCCAAACCCCTCGAACAGGATCCCCGGCGTGAACATCGCCTTGGTGCCTTCCACCATGCGCCTGATCCAGTGCAATGTCTTCTCGCCGTATCTCGGGTAGTTGTTGAGCACTCCCTTGATACGCCGCCTGAACTGGTTGAAGACCGGGCCCGAGAGCCTTTGGCTGAGCCAGCTGCTCATGCCCCCCACGTGAGGCGAGATGAACATTCCGTTGTCGTTTAGGATCACCACCAGGTCGCGCTCAAGCGATCCGGCGTGGTTGAGGGCCTCGAAAGCCAATCCGCCGGTCATGCCCCCGTCGCCGATGACGGCCACCACTTTGCCCTGCTCGCCCTTGAGGCGTTTGGCCTCGGCAATCCCCAGCGCCGCGCTGATGCTGGTGGAAGCGTGGCCGGCCCCGAAACAATCGTGCTCGCTCTCGTCGCGGCGGCAAAAACCCGACAGGCCGCCTGCCCGGCGTAGCGTGTCGAAACGCTCCCGGCGCCCCGTGAGCAGCTTGTGCGCGTAGGCCTGGTTGCCGACGTCCCATACAATGGAATCGACCGGTGACTGGAACACGTAGTGCAAGGCCACGCCGAGTTCCACTACCCCGAGGGAAGATGCCAGGTGGCCCCCGTTGTGGCTGACCACCTCGATGATCCGTTCGCGGATCTCCGCGCAGAGTCGATCGAGCTGGTTCTCGCGCAGGCGTCGCAGATCGAGCGGAGAGTAAATTTCGCTAAGCAATGCCATCGTAGGCTCCTAATAACGCTGGGGTCATGGTCCTTGCTCGTACCGACCAAGCATGGTAGCATGGCGTGGAAGGTAAAGACAAAAAGGTAAACGGGCGGTCCCCAAAAAATTAATTGGTGCGTGAACGAAAATGAAGATACCGAGAACAATAGCTTCACTTCTGGCCGTCTTGTTACTCACGCTTACGGGCACCGTGTTTTTCCAGTGCGGCAGCGATAAGGCCGGAGAAGGTGCTTTTTGCGAGAAAGACGCAAACTGCCGATCGGGCCTCGTTTGCCAGGACAACATCTGCGTCAAGCCGAACACCAACGACTGTAATCCCCCCTGCAAGGATTTCGAGACCTGTTTCGAGGGTAAATGCATTGTGGGCGGCGATCCCAACGACCAGGACGGTGACGGTCACCAGGTTAAGCCGCAGGGCGACGATTGCGACGACTTCAACTACACAATCTATCCGGGCGCCTACGAGTACTGCGACGGCATCGACAACAACTGCGACGGCTCGGTCGATGAGAATTGTCCCCCATGTCCCGCGGGTTCGAACCAGGATTGCGGAACCGACATCGGCGAGTGCACCGCCGGAGTCCAGTCATGCAGCGGAGGAAACTGGGAGGCATGCAGCGGCAAGGGCCCGGAGCCCGAGTCCTGCGACAACAAGGACAACGACTGCGACGGGATGACCGACGAGGTGTGCCCTTGCACGGACGGCGATCAACTCCCCTGCGGGCTGGAAGAGGGAACCTGCGTCTCCGGCAGCCAGACCTGCGAGCAGGGCGCCTGGACCGGCTGCCACGACGGACAACTGCCGCAGGATGAAGCCTGCGACGGTCAGGACAACGATTGCGACGGGTTCATCGACGAGGGTTTCAACCTGGGCTTTGCTTGCACCGGCGAGGGCGAGTGCGGGGCCGGTCAGATCGAATGCATAGCTGAGATGGACACGGTCTGCAGCACCATGCCCGGCGGTACGACCGATCAGTCGTCAGCCGAGATCTGCGACATAAAAGACAACGATTGCGACGGGTTGACCGACGAGGGACTGGAAGCGGACGAGGCGCCGAACAGCTGCACCTTGGCCAGCGACCTGGGCGGGATCCCCGACGACGGCTCCTCGCTGATCGTGTCCGGCAACCTGTGGCCTCCGGGGGACGAGGATTGGTACAAGATCCTGGCCACCGACGATGTCAACGAGGATCTCGACGACAGTTGCGACCGGTTCAAGTTTCAGCTGCGCTTTCTTACAAACCCGGGCGACAAGATGCTCATCGATGTCTACGCCGAAAGCTGCACCCAGCCGACCGATCTGTGCACCGATGACACAGAGTACGATCACGCCTACAACAGCCAGTTCCTCACTACCCCGGACACAGAAGGCATGGGCCAGTGCCCCTGCAGCGCCGATCCGACCAATGGCATGGCAACCTGCTCGAGCGAACCCAAGACCTTCTACATCAGGGTACACGGCCCCGCCGGCGACCAGGCCACCTGTGATAACTACCAGCTTTCGATCTCGAACGGTGTCGAGTGAACGAGCCTGCGATGTTTCCGCAACCTCCATCACATTCTCCAAGAGGAACCAGATGAACGGACGGCCACACCTTGCAGCGTATACAATTCTGGGGATGATGTTCCTTATGGGCTGCGGCCCGCAGGACGGAGGGCAGATCGATCTCAAGATCCATTACACGCAGCCGGCGGACACTCCCGCGGGCCTGCGCGGCGAGCAGGCGCCCAGCAAGGGCGAACCACCGCCTTACATTACCGACTTCAGGCTATGCGTCTCGGCGGCCGACATGAAGCTGGCCAAGTGCCAGAATTTCAACCTGGACGACTACCTCACCAGGGGCAAGGCCCGAATCGGCGGAATACCTGCGGGAGACGGGCGCAAAGTGACCTTCCAGGGATACGATCTCAACGAGCCGTCGGAACAAAAGGTATACTGGTGCGGCGAAGTCAGCAGTGTGGCGATAAAGAAGAACTCGACTACCAAGATAAACATGTTCATTTCCGCCTGCTCAAACTTCACCCTCACCCGGGGCACGTTAGCGACGGCGCGAGTATTTCACACGGCCACCGCTCTGCCAGACGGCCGAGTGCTGATCGCCGGCGGCTTCTCGACCAAGGTTACAGACCAGATCTGCACCGACGGCGACTGCTTGCGCCTGGCGGCCAGCGACTCCATCGAAATCTACGACCCGACCAACGGGACCTTCGAATCCGGTCAGGAGTTGGAGTTGGTGCTAGGAACACCGCGTGCCATGCACACGGCCACCTTGTTACCCGACGGCCGGGTGCTTGTAACCGGAGGCTGCGAACAGGCCATCTGGTACGAGACCTTCGTAAACGGCCCGCGCACATTAATCGAAGTCGCAAACCAGGGCTGGGGCACGGCGGGCAGCACCGCCGAGATCGTCGATCCGTCCAGTGGGACGGTGCAACCGATCACGGCGGCCATGCCGACGTCCCGCGCGTTGCATTCGGCCATGGCCCTGCCCAACGGCGATGTGTTACTGTTCGGCGGGTTGAGCATCGGTAACCTGGTCACAGACGCTGCGACCAGGTACCAGGCCCTGACATTTGAATTCGAGGATCTGCCCGCGGGGCTGCAGGTCCCGCGCCAGTCGATGCTGTTTCTCAAGCTGGCCGGCGGTGGCACGACCCGGGCTTTGATCTGGGGAGGAAACTCACCGCCCCAGCCGGGAGCCGGAACCTTCTCGGAAATCATCAGCGTTTCCGAGGATGGATCCCTGCAGAGCAGCCTGCCCCAATTCGTCACTAGTCAGGCAAGTATGGGACTTCCGTCCTTCTACTCCGCGGGCACCTTGCTAGACTCGGGCCAGGTGCTCCTCACCGGCGGCATGCTGGTTGATCTTTCGGTCTATCCCGATCTGCAAAAACCCGAGGTGCTCAGGAGGTACCGCCTGGTGGATCTTACAGATGGCATGGAGTCAATCGCAGCTCCGGCTAACGACAACAGCACCATGAACTTCTTTAGGGCCCTGCACACGATAACTCCCCTTTCGAAAAAGCTTAGCCTGAATGATGATGGAACGAGGGTGCTCATCGCCGGCGGCCTGACGGCGGCCGGTTCGTCCAGTGTCGATTTTGAACCGCAGAACAACGCGGAGTTCTTCACTCCCTGGCTACTTGACACAGGCAAACCGTTCGAGACCATTCAGATCAAGGGCGTCTCGGTGAACATGAATGAAGCGCGAGCGGGACACACGGCCACAACCATGCAAGACGGCACTATCCTGCTGACCGGTGGCTTCACCAAAGTCCTCAACAAAGACGAGCCCGACATCTCGAACACCGCTGAGATATTCAACCCGCAAAACAGGGAACTGCGAGTAGAATAATCAGGAGGTAAGTCATGAAGATATTTTTTCACTCGGCGGTTCTGTCTTCAGCGATCCTGCTGCTTGCGGCACTGTCACCTTCATGTGGCAGCGATGCCAAGGTCGGCCCGGGCGGCTTCTGTGAAAAAGACACCCAGTGTGAAACGGGGCTGATCTGCAAGCAGAACATCTGCGTCGAACCCGGCACGGGCGATTGCGTTCCGCCTTGTAAAGATGACGAGGTCTGCCGTGACGGTACTTGCGTTCTGATCAACCCCGCATCCGACCAGGACGGCGACGGATGGTCGAGCACCGACGACTGCGACGATCTGGATCCCTTCACCCATCCGGCCGACAACGAAAACGGAATTCCCGGCGGTTTCGAGTACTGCGACGGCAAGGACAACGACTGCGACGGCGTGACCGACGAGGATTGCCGGGCGTGCCACGACGGTGACACCCAGGACTGCGGCACCGACATGGGAGAGTGCACTCCCGGCGTGCAGTCATGTACGGCCGGAGTCTACGGCGAGTGCTCGGGCCAGGGCCCGGTGGCCGAGAAATCCGACGGACTAGACAACGACTGTGACGGTTCGATCGACGAGGGCCTGCCTTGCGACAGCGGCCAGACCCATGCCTGCGGCACTGATATCGGCGAATGCTCCCCGGGCCAGCAGGAATGCGAGGAGGGAAAGTGGGGCCTGTGCCAGGGACTGATGCCGGCGCCCGAGACATGCGATGGCAAGGACAACGACTGCGACGGTCTGATCGATGACGGTTTCATGATCGGCCAGGCGTGTGACGGCATCGGCGAGTGTGGAGTGGGAACTTTCGAGTGCGCCATGCAGGATTCCATCCGCTGCAGCACGGAGCCGGGCGGCAGCCTCGACCAGTCGGCCCAGGACATCTGCAACGGCCTCGACGACGACTGCGACGGAGACACCGACGAATCTTTCAACATCGGGGCAACCTGCACCGGAACGGGCTTATGCGGCAACGGTACAATCGAATGTCTCGATCAATCGACCGCCATCTGCTCGAGCGATCCCGGCGGCAGCGGAGACCAGAGCGCCCTGGATGTGTGTGACGGGTACGACAACGATTGCGACGCCCAGACAGACGAGGATTTCGGCATCGGCACAGCCTGCAACGGTGAGGGTGCCTGCGGCCCGGGCCAGGTCGAGTGTGCCGCCGAGGACAGCACGCGCTGTTCTACAAACCCCGGCGGCAGCCAGGATCACTCGCAGCCGGAGGCCTGCGACGGTCTCGACAACAACTGCGACGGCGAGACGGACGAGGGCAACGACATCGACCTGTGCAGCCCCTTGCCGCCCCACGTGGTCGGGGCAGTCTGCAACCGGGCCGGAGCGACCTGCGAGATAAGAGACCCGGCTTTGGACTGCGAGCTGGGCTACTGGGACATGAACGGCGACTACGCCGACGGCTGCGAGCTTTCCGACGACGGCGCCGGCAACATCTGCGATAATGCCATCGGGCTCCAGGACGTGAGCGATTTCGGCGGCGGCGGCATCGAGACGGCCGCCGGACTGCTCGTTCCGGCCGGCGACGAGGACTGGTACCAGATCACCGGCGTTGACAACTTGGTCGACGATGAGCAGGTTTCCGGCTGCGACTCCTACAACGTGCATATCTCCTTCATCAACCAGCCCGATGGCGTGGTCTTCGACGTCAGCACCGACTCGTGCACCGAGTCGGGCTGCACTCTCTCGAACCAGTTCGAGTTCTTCACCAACTACCGTGACGCCGCCGGCATCGGCGAGTGCCCCTGCTCGATGAACAACGAGCCCGGCAAAAACATTTGCAACAAGGAAGACCATATTTTCTACATTCGCGTCTACCGCCTCTCGGGCTACCCGGTCACCGCCGAAGAGTACGAAATTCAGATCACAAACGGGATATGAAAACAGGCCACGGCGCAACCCCCTATGATGCCCTAGTTACCCCAAACACGATCGATTCAGTCAGAGGTTTTCATGAATCTCGAGACCGTTGTCTATGAAACAGACGAGCGGGTAGGAGTTATCCGCCTCAATCGACCAACGCGGATGAATGCAGTCATCGAGCAGATGTACCTGGACTTGCAAACCGTGCTGGACGAGGTTGCCAAGGATCCGGACGTGCGCGTCGCAATCCTCACCGGAACCGCCTTGCGGCGAGACGGGAAAGTCAAGCAGGCATTCTGCGCCGGGGCCGATCTCAAAGAACATGCGGCGGGCAAGCGCACAGCCCGGCAGCAGCGCGAGTACATAATGCTGGCCCACGAAACTACTCGCCGGCTGCACGATCTGGGCAAGCCGGTAATCGCGGCCGTCAACGGACCGGCCAGGGGTGCCGGGTCCGAGCTGGCTCTCAACTGCGATTTCCTGTTCATGGCCGACGAGGCCAGCCTGGCCTTCACCGAGACCGGCCTGGGCACCTTCGTCGGCGGCGGCGTTACCCGGCACCTGACCCTCCTTACCGGCATGCAGACGGCCAAATACCTGGTTTACTCGGGCAAGGTGCTCAGTGGCCGGGAGGCCGTCGCCGCGGGGCTAGCCCTGCGTTCCATCCCCATCGACAGCCTGCTTCAAGAAAGCATGTCCTTCGCGCGCAGGCTCGCCAAGCGGGCGCCAATCTCGATGGCTTTTGCCAAGAATCTGATCCAGGCCGCGCCTGGGCGCGACCTGCGCACCGTTCTGCTCGCCGAGGCCGAGGCCATCCTGGCCTGCATGAACACCGAAGACTGGCACGAGGGCATCGCCTCGTTCGCCGAAAAAAGAGAACCTGTTTTCGAGGGGAAGTGAACCATGAGTCTCGAGCGTGCCATGAGAGCAACTTCGGTCGCTGTAGTGGGAGCCTCCCGGACGGAGACCAAGCGAGGCTACCAGGCGATCAGGACGCTGCTGGATGAAAAATTCGAGGGGCGCATCTATCCCGTAAACCCGAACGAGAAGAGCATTCTGGGCATCAAGTGTTACGAGAAAGTTTCCGACATCGAGGAGCCGGTCGAGATCGCCCTGATTACCACCCCGGCCGCCAGCGTTCCGGCAATCCTGGATGACTGCGGTAAGAAAGGCGTCAGCGGGGCCGTGATCGTCGCAGGTGGCTTCGGCGAGATCGGCGAGACGGGAAAGAAGCTAGAAAACATTCTGGCCGATACCGCTCGGCGGAACGGCATCCGGCTGATCGGTCCGAACACCTCGGGCATGATAAACGTCGCTTCCCATCTCAACCTGGTCGGCCTGCGCAACGTGCCCTGCGGAGATATCGCCCTGCTCTCCCAGAGCGGCAACATGGCCCTGACGCTGATCACCGAGGCCTCGATAAAAAGCTCGAAGGGGTTCTCCTATTACGTGGGAGTCGGCAACGAGGCCGATACCCGTTTCCATGAGTACCTGAGGTTCTTCCTGAACGATCCCGCAACCAGGGTCATCCTGATGTACGTCGAGGGCATGCGCGACGGCCGGGCGTTCTTGCGACAGGCCTACGAGACGACCCGGCACAAGCCGATTATCATGCTGAAGAGCGGGCGCTCGTCCACCGGGCAGCGTACGGCTGGTTCTCACACCGGCGCGCTGGCGGGTATGTCAGAAGTAGCGCGCACCGCCTTCAAGCGCGTCGGAATCAATATCGTTGAAAACTCCGACGAGATGTTTCCCGCGGCCGAGACACTATCGAGCCTGCCCCCCGTCAAGAATAATTGTATCGCCATCCTGGCCGACGGTGGCGGGCACGCCACCATCGCCGCCGACCTGCTCTCGGACGCGAACATTGATATCCCCATCCTGAGCGAGAAAACCCAGGACAGACTGCGCGAGATTCTCCCTGCGGCGGCCGCGGTTGGCAATCCCGTGGACGTGGCCGGCGGAGCCGACGCCAACCCGATCGTGTTCGCCAAGTGCGCCAACATCCTGCTGCACGACCCGCAAATCGGCGGGCTGCTGCTGGTTGGCCTGTTCGGCGGGTACGGCATCCGCTTCTTCGAGAAACTGGCCTTCGAGGAAGAAGACGCGGCGCACCAAATGGGAAAGCTCGTGCGTTCCACGAAAAAGCCCATCGTGGTCCACAGCCTGTACAATTACGCAAAGCCCCATGCGCTCGACCTGCTGCGCTACTACGGCATCACCGTCTACGACTCGCTGGAGATCGCCTGCAAGTGCATCGGCGTCCTGGCCGACCAGGGCAACTTCCTGCGAAGCCACGAAGCCCAGACGAACTTCGTCTTCGACTGGGGGGCCAAGGCCAAGCGCGACGGGAAGGACATAATCGCGCAGGCACGCGGGGAGGGTCGCACGGTCCTTCTGGAGCATGAGGCCAGGAGCCTGCTCGATCTACACGGCGCCAACTGCGGTATCCATCGCCTGGCTAGCTCGGCCGCCGAGGCGATCGAGGCCGCCGCCGCCATGGAAGGCCCGGTGGCCATGAAGATCGTCTCCCCGCAGATCCTGCACAAGAGCGAGGCCGGGGGCGTGAAGTTAGAGTTGCTTGGCGATCAGGATGTGCGCCGGGCCTACGAGGAAATCATGGCCAACGCCAAGAAGTACGAACCGGCGGCCGAGATACGCGGAGTCCTCGTCTCCCCGATGGCGCGCAAGGGGCAAGAACTCATTGTGGGCACCAAGGTTGACGCCCAGTTCGGCCCGGTGATCATGTTTGGAGTCGGCGGCATCATGGTAGAGGTTCTCAAAGACGTCTCGTTCCGCGTGCTGCCGCTGACCAACCGCGAGGCGCGCCTGATGATCGACGAGATCCGCTCCGTGGCCTTGCTCGACGGTTACCGTGGCCGGCCGCCCGCAGACAAGAAGTCAATCCGCAAGTTGCTGCTGATCATCTCTGAAGTGGTAGAGGCCTATCCGGACATCCAGGAGATGGATCTCAATCCGGTGATCGCCTACAAGGACAGTGTCGAAATCGTCGATGTGCGCATCTTGCTGAAAACGGAATGAGATTCACGGACAATAACTGGCATCAGGCTTCGCAATCCGTTCCGTGCCATCATCCTAGAGGGTGCACATATCGATGTTGTCGAACTGGCGCACGTAGTAGTCCATGTACTGGACCTTCCGTTCCAGGGCGCCCAGGACGAACTTGCAGAAGTTGACCTTGGTGAACTTTTGGGCGCTGCCCAGTCCTCCCGGGCTGAACACGTTGATCTCCATGAGTTTGTCGCCGACGATGTCCAGGCCCACCAGGAACATGCCGTCCTGGACGATCTTTGGGCGCACGATCTCCGCGATCTGCAGGTCACTGGTCCCGATCTCGGCTGCGGCGAGATAGCCGCCGGCGTGGATGTTCGAGCGCATGTCGCCGCCCTTGCGAATGCGCCGGAAGGCGGCGTACTTCCCCTTCACGCGCAGGGGCCGGCCGTTCATCAGGAACAAGCGCGTGTCCCCCTGCGCGGCGGCCGGCAGGTACTGCTGGGCGATCACGTAGCCGTCGCGGCTGACCGCGTCGATCATCTGGTTCAGGTTGGGGATTTCGTCCTTGGTGGCCAGAAACACGTTCGCGCCGCCGGAACCCTGGAGCGGCTTGAGAACGATGGTCCCCTCCTCCCGCGCAAAGGCCCTCAGCTCCTGGTTGTCCCTGGTGATCAGCGTGCGGGGCCGGACCCGTTTCGGGAAGAGCTGGAAGTACATCTTGCTCGCGGCCTTGGCCAGGCCATTCGGGTCGTTTACGACGATGACTCCGTGGCGCATGGCCAGTCTCCCGAACTCGGCCGCGATGGTGGCCGCCCAGGGCCGGGCGCTAATGTCGTCCGAGGGCACGTTCCGCAGCATCAGTACGTCCAGGTCATCCATCGTGATGCGCTCGCACACCGCCTTGTTGCCTTGCAGGTCCCCCAGAAAGTTCCGCAGTGCCTTGTATCTCTTATTGGGGACCGTCCTGGCCCGGGCGCGGATGTGCTCGTCCGGATCGTAGGCGAGATCGCCCACACCCATCACGAAGGCCTGGTGGCCCTGGTTGATCGCCTCGAATGCCAGCCGAACGGTCGTATAGCCCTCCCTCTCCGTGGAAATGTCGTTGACGACGAAACCGATTCTCATGTCTTCTCCTTTTTCACCAGGTCCATGACCGACAGACCCTCTCTCAGCATTTCCAGGCGACGCTGCACGTCGGGACGTTCAAGATAACGGGGGATAAACGGTGGTTCGTGCAGTATCCCCCTCCACTGCAGTTCAATGATGATCGGGACGTGGTCCGCGCCGATCTTGCCCGTGAAGAGGGGCCGGATCAGTCCGCCTCCAGCCAGGTATCGCAAGATCTGACGCAGGCCCCTCAGGTAGACGGCGTCCTTGCTCAATCCCCCGCCACGATGGGTCCGCACGGCTACCGTAAACGCCGTCTGGCCTGCGAAACCGTGATCCCGGTGCAAATTGCGGAAGGTATCGACAAAAGTCGCGCCGTCCAGCATGCCCCGGGCCGCAACAACCCGGGCTGCGAGCAGCCGGAGCCGCGGGCGACTCATCCCCCCGACCAGGTACTCGGCCAGCACCGCCAGCCCCTCCTGCAGGGAGTCGTACCCGGCCAGCCCGGTGGCAAGCTGGCGCAGGCGCTGCGAGCGGCCGTTGTGGTAGGTCAGCACGTGGGTGCCGACCTCGTGCTGAATCAGGGCGTCCGCGCGGGACGCCGGAATCCGCGACTGGCTTCCCACCAGCAGCGACCCGTGCGACGTCAACAGGCCGATTACGTCGGGGCGGACCTCGACAGTGGCCCCGAACTCCGGGCTGGAGGCCCGGTAGAATTCGATCTCCTCCCGGGCCAGCCGGGCAAAGGCATGGGCATCCAGGTACTCCGTCCCCGACTCGTCCCGGGTCCTTCGCGGAATCTTCCGCAGCATTTTCCCGGCCAGCCTGCCCAGGCTCTGCTCGACGTCTCCGAATAGCTGGGTGCTCTCATGGACGAATCGCGGCGTGTTGCGATCCTGGAGCAGCGTTATCTCGCGGTCCAGTTCGTCCATTTTTTCACGGAAGAGCTGCGCCATGACCGGGTCGTCCAGGCGTTCCACCGGGGCGCGGTACAGGTTTCTCTTCAGAACGGCCGGGTCAAGCGGCCTGGGGCGGTACTGGAACACGGGCTCCTTCTGGAATCGTGAGTGCTGGAAGCGCTGCCAGGCCTCGTTACCGTTGACCGGGGTTAGCAGGAGCAGAATGTCGAAGCTGTCCGAGACCTCCGCCAGGATGCGGTCGACTTCCCAGACGGCCTTCACCATCGTCCGGCTCCCAAGCGTGTGAAAATGCCGGGGTCGATGCGTCGTCAGTGTGTGCGCGTAAGCGAAAAACACGTGGCGCAGGGCCCTTGTCAGGCCCTGCCTCAACTCCTGGAGCACCAGGGGAAAGACCTCGCCAGTGGACGGGTCCTGGTAGATCGGGGCGACCTCCAGGCCGAAGAGGTGGCAGCCGATCGCGGACAAGTCGTCGGCAGTCAGGACAGGGGACATCCCGGGCGGACAGCAACGCGCTGGCGGAGGCACACTCACCGTGGCCTGCCGCCGGGCCACTTTGACGCGTCCCAGGGCCTCCTGGAACTGGTGGATGAAGGAAGCGGCATCAGTGCCCTTCGGAATCACCAGCCGGAACCCCGGGCAAAGTCCGGCCAGCGTGTCGGTTCCGTCACCGGCCTCCGGCCGCGCCGACCAGACCTCCAGGACGAGACAGGCCCCGAAGTGCTCCGTCAGGGTCTGGGCCACGCTGCGGACCATGTTTCTCAGCCCGGGTTGAACCCTGCCGCTCCCGCGGGCGATCAAGTACGAGGCCTCGCTCGTTACCAGGCGTTTCGTCCCCGGGTCCTCGCGATCCGACGGCCGGCGGTAGACGCACAGGAAAGGCAATTGGCGGTCGATGTGTATGCGGCCCCAGACAGGCAGCGAGCGCCGCACGCGCTTGTTGTCGGCCAGGCGCGAGCAGACCCGGCTCACCAACCGATCCGGCCCGATGGATGCCGGCTGCTTGCTCGGTGCTCCGGTCATCGTAACCCCGCAATCGCATCCAATACCCGGGGTATGGTGGAACGCAATGCCATGCCGATGGCCGCGACCAGGGCAGGATCGTGCCTGCCGGTCCACTCGTCCATGAAGAACTTCTTGAACTCGATGGACAGGACGCAGGCGGAGTCCGGGAAGGTTGCATGGGCCCAGCGGCCGAATTCGCCACCGCGGAACTTCACGTTTTCGCGCACGTCGAGCGGTCCGGTGGGGAATTCGAAGCCCCGAAGCGCGTCAATGAACCCGTCGATGACGGCGGCCCAGCGGCCCCGGTCCGGCATGGTCCCCGTGCCCACGTTGACCTGCGGGTTCGCAGCCTCGCCCGCCGGCGGGCCGTGCGGGCCATAGCGGAGCTGGTTATATGAATGCAAATCGAAGACGAAGAATCGTCCATTCCGTGCGGCAAGGTCGCCGAACATCAGTCCAATGTCATGGTAGAAACTGTCGAAGATCTGCAGCGACCGCGAGGCAACGGCATCCGGCAGGCCCCGCTTCCAGACCTTCAAACCCCAGGCATCGTCCGGCGTGCGGTAGACGGCTTTTTCCCGGGGTCTATTCAGGTCCACCTCGAATCGCGACCTCGACACGACCAGCCGGTTCGGCACAATTCCGGTCCACAAACCCGTGAACGGGTCCTCCTCGCGTCGACGCTCCTGGTCCTCGATGGCCAGGTGCTCCTGAACCTCCGGGCGCAGATCGTGGCCGTCGTGTATGGCCGTAGCGACCAGCGGTCCATCGCCACGCTGCACGGAATATGGGGACGGTATTAACTCTGACACGTCGAAATCGGCTCCCTCGGTCATATTCTCTTCTCTGTTCTGGCCGGGGGGCTACTGTGCGGTGCAGCCGGCGGGGAGCTCGGAGGCGGAGTAGCAGGTGCCGTTGACGCACACCTCGCCGGGGCAGCAGGCTGTATAGTCCGGCCCGCAGTCGCCGCAGACATGGACGTCAAAGCCGTGGGCGGCGAAGTCCACGCACTGGCCGGCGGTGGATCCGGCGCACTCACAGGAGTAGGCGCCGTTTATGCAGCTCCGGCTTGAGACGCAAACCTCGCCGGTGGCGCAGGTGGTGCCCCCGCACTTGGTCCCCGTGTTCCCGCCGGTGGGGATCCAGTCGGGCCAGGGCACGCTGATGTAGCGCGGCTTGGAGGCGCTGCAAGTGCCGCCGGAGCAATTGATGTCCACGAACTCACCGGCGCCCACGGCGGTGAAGCCTCCCTCCTTCGGCCAGAGGTCGACCAGGGTGAACTCGCCCATGTCCGGGTAGGAGAGCGCGGTCCAGGTCTGGGCATCCTCGGAAACGTAGAGGTAGCCCTTCCAGTTGACCATGGCGAAGAACTCCCCGTTCCATGCCAGGCCGCACGGCACGTTCAGGTCGGCCTCCCAGATCGCCTCCGCGGTCAGCGTCCAGCTCACAGCGTCCGAAGACGTGTACACGTCGCCGACTATGCTCACGCTGACGAACAGGTCCAGGGCAAAGGTGAGCCCGCAGTGGCTGGCGTTGGAAAGAAAGGTCCGGGTCCACGTCTGCCCCCCGTCCACTGAGCGCAGCACGCCGTCCGATCCCCCCTCCACGGCGACGATGGTGTTGTCGCTGCACGCCACGCGCCAGAGCCAGGCGCTGCCCGAGTGGCGGACCTGCCAGTTCATCCCGTCGGGGGTGGAGGCAATGGTGCCGTCGTCACCGACCGCCCAGAGCGTGTCCCCGCAGGTGACGAAGTCGCGCAGGCCCGCGTCCCAGCCCGGCACCTTGGTCCAGACGACGGCGTCCGGGGACCAGAGCAGCGGCCCGTCCTTGCTGCCCACCACGAACACGCCCTTGAAGAATGTAACGCAGTGAAGGTCAGTGGTCACCCCGGCTGGCGACAAGCTCCAGTGCTTGCCGTCCGTGGATCGCGCGATCACCCCCTCCTCAGCCACGGCGACGTACAAGCCGTTACCGTAGGTCATCTCGTAGAAGTTCGGGTAGTAGTTCAGCGAGTAGTCGTAGCACCCGGCGCCGAGGACCAACGCCACCGCGATCGCCGCCTGCCACGATCTCGCCACCATCATGGAACGTTCACGTCTCACGGGAACCCTCCCTGATCAACTTGTAGGATTTCTGAATTCCAAACTCAAATGTTACCACGGGCGCAGGTTTACTCCATAGGCAATTTTGACAAGACTCCATTTTATAGAACAATCAATGTATTGCAACTGATCGAGACGGCATTCTGATAGACTCATAGCGCCTTCTGATAAGTCTGGGTCAAGGGCACAAGGGTAGCGTAAAACCGCTGGTAGGCGGCATGAAACCTCACGACGTCTTGTTTCCCTCGTCCTCCAGCAACTCCGAGGCCCCGCGACCACAAAAGGGGTCACCCAAAACATGGAGCGGTACTTTAGTGCAGCAAAGCTCTTGCCGCGGTTTTTGCGGCACCTGGTTCGCAATGGTGCCGCGGTTTCCGCGTTTCTCAGCCATGTTTCCCAATGGTACCCGAATGGGTGCGGCCCCCGGTGTGTGGGGGTGCGGTCCCCGAAGTTTGGGGAGTGCAATGGTGCCGGGGAAGTAGTCGACAAGCTCCAGGAGGTTTCTTGGGGGCCTTGAATCTTTGCGCTCCACTTGGGTCGAGTCGCTTTGAACAACGTCTGGCGGCTCATCCATGCAGTCGAGCTCGCTGTAGTCAGGATCGGCAAAGAAGTCCTCATCTATATGCAGAGGAAACTGACTCCCGGCCGTGGTTTGTACGGCGGCGCTTTCTGCCGTGCCTGTCGGTATGCCCTCGGGTACAGTCAGCTTCTCTTCTGGTTGTATCGGAGGCCCGCGGGATAGCATGATTCCTCCTCGCAAAGATCCATACCGCAGGCAGGGACAAAATACACAGAATCAGGGGGATACCCAATATTTTTCTGCTGGACTGTAGCGGCCTGGCGGATATTATCGATTTTGAGGAGGGATCTAATGAAAGTGACAGAACTTTGGAAATCAAAGGACAAGCCGAGCATATCATTTGAACTCTTTCCCGCCCGCGACGAAAAGGCCGCAGGCAAGCTTCCAGGCATCATCGGCAAACTTGCCGAATGCAATCCTGATTTTGTCTCGGTCACTTTCGGCGCCGGGGGCTCGACACGGGAAGGTTCTTTTCAGCTGGCGAAGATGCTCATGCAAGAGCATGATCTGACTACCGTTGCCTATTTCACGTGTTACGGACTCGGGCCGAAGCAAATTATTTCAGTGCTCGATGACTACCGGGATCTGGGTGTCGAGACCGTGCTGGCCGCGCGCGGCGATCCGCCCCAGGATTTGGAAGGCTTCGAGGCGCACCCCGAGAGTCTCGAGCACGCCTCGGATCTGCTGGCCTTCATCAAGCCGCGTTACGATTTCTGCCTGGCCGCGGCCGGGTATCCGGAGGGTCACATCGAGGCCGAGAGCCTCGAAGAAGACATCGGCTATGTCAAGCTCAAGGCGGACAGCGGGGCGGATTTCATAATTTCGAACTACTGCTACGACAACAGCTTTTTCTTCGACTTTCGAAAACGCCTGAACGACATGGGAGTCGATACTCCTATCTTGCCCGGGGTGATGCCGATCTACTCCGAGAAGATGATGTACAGCCTGGCCGAGCTGTGCGGGGCGACGATCACCAACGAGATCAAGCAAGGACTTGCGGGTCTTCCCGAAGGGGACAAGGACGCCCTGTTCGAGTTCGCGGTCGAATTCGCCGTCCGGCAGTGCAGTGAGCTGATCCGCTCGGGTGTTCCCGGCATACACATCTACAGCATGGACCGCGCCAAGGCCCCGCTGGAGATAGTCAAAAGGTTGCGCTCTACGGGACTCGTTTGAGGGCCAAAGCCTTCATGACTGGATCGCAAGAACTCAAGCTGAAGCTTGGAAAAGAACTCGGCCGGGTAATCGCCGAGGGACGGGTCAAGGGCACACCGGAATGCGGCGGGGGCTGCCATGACGCTGGTCGTGCCGCGTACGCCACCCGAAATCAGGCCAGGCCACACAATTTTAGTTGGTTATTCTCTTCTCGACCATCCCGGCGATGCCGGCTAAAGCATCCTTGCGCGGGCCGAATATATCGAGGGCCGCGTTCGCCTGGGCGAGCAATTCCCGGGCGCGCTGCCCGGCTGATGGGGCGCCCGCCGCGCCGGGATAGGTGCTTCTCAGATTCTTCTGGTCCGAATCCGCCGGGCGGCCCAGGCTCTTGGAATCTCCGGCAAACGCCAATAGATCGTCGGCAATCTGGAAGGCCAGGCCGAGCGCCTTTCCGCTGTCGTCGAGCGCGTCGCGCTCGGACGGGCCGGCGCCGGCCAATAGCCCCCCGAGTTGCAGCGCCGCTCTGAACAGGGCCCCGGTCTTGCGGGCATGGATGAACTCGACCCCGGCGATCGTTGGTCTCCCCTCGCCCGGCCGGATGTCGTCGGCCTGGCCGCCCACCATCCCCCGCGGCCCGGCCGCCATGGAGACGATGGTCACGGCCCGCGACAGAAGATCCGCAGAAATTTCATTGGCCAGCACCCAGAACGCATGGGTCAGCAGGGCGTCGCCCGCCAGAATGGCCATGCCCTCCCCGAAGGCGCGGTGGCAGGAGGGTAGACCGCGGCGCATGTCGTCGTCGTCCATGGCCGGCAAATCGTCGTGCACCAGCGAGTAGGCGTGGATCATCTCGAGCGCGCAGCCGGCCCCCAGGCCCAGCTCCTCGGGCTTGCCGCAGGCCCTGACCGCCGCCAGCACAAGCAGCGGCCGCAAACGCTTGCCGCCGCCCATCAGAGCATGGCGCATGGCGGCGCCCAACTCACACGGGCAGTCCGGCTCGCTTGTCGCCGCCTGCAGGATCGCATCGAGTTTCTCGTCGACAGCACGACGGTATGTCGCAAACCAGGTATCGATATCGAAGGCAAAGGCTATCATGCGCTCAGTCTTCGGAGGCGCCGTCCTGTTCGAAGGCCACTTTGCGCTCCTTGCCGTCCACGGCCAGCAATAGCTGCACCTTCTTTTCGGCGGCGTCGAGCTTCTTGGTCCCCTCGGCGGCCAGCTTCATTCCCTTCTCGAACAACTCGACAGACTCGTCGAGCGAGAGTTCGCCGCTTTCGAGCCGCGCAACGATCTTCTCGAACTCTTCCATCAAGGCCTCGAAGCTCTTCGGCCCCTTGCCTTCCTTGGTCTTGCGGGAAGTCGCCATGTCTCGCTCTCCTCTATCGCTGCCAGTCAAATCACACGCTTACAAGCCTATGCTTTACAACTATCGGCTACTAGTGGCAAACTATTCCCCATGCACATCCCGCGTCACTTCTTTAGCCTTGGACTAATCGTGTTGTTCGGCTCCGCTGCCTGCACCGTTGACGGCGCTTTCCTCGACGGAAAGCCCTGCGACGACTCCGGCGCTTGCGCCGGCGGCTATTTCTGCCAAAGAGAGGCCTGCCCGGACAATCCCGGCTACCTGTGTAATGTCTGTCGCAAGGCGCCTCCCGGCGACGGCGGTATTGACGCCGGCGACGACGGCGCTGACGGCCTCGATGGCGGCGACGACGTTGATGCCGGCGACCGGCCGGCTGATTGCAACCAGCAACCGCCGGCCTGCAAAACCATCCCGGAGTGCGAAGACACCCAGCCGCTCTGCCAGGATGGAAGCTGGGTTTGCGAAACCGATTGGGAGCCAGTGGAGGCAAGCTGCGACGGGCTGGACAACGACTGCGACGGCGACACCGACGAGGAACTGGTCTGCACCCTGGCGGGGGACGGGCAAGCCGGCTTTCAGGACGGGCAAGGCACGTCGGCGCGTTTCAATGGTCCGCGCGGCCTGCTGTCGTATCCGGGAGGCGGCCTTGTGGTGGTCGACTCGGGCAACCATGCCCTGCGACGCGTGCTGGCCGACGGCAGCGTCAGCACTTTAGCGGGAACCGGTTCATACGGCGATCACGACGGGCCGGCCCTGGAGGCCACCTTCAATGACCCCGGCGGTGCGGCCACAGACGGTGCCGGCGCGATCTACATTGCCGATCGCCTCAACAACCGTATCCGGCTTCTTGCGGGCGACACGGTCACGACCTTTGCCGGCACCGGGTTCGCGGATTATCTGGACGGTCCGCTCGGTGAGGCGCGCTTCGCCCTGCCCAACTCGCTGGCCGTGGCATCCGACGGCACGATTTTCGTGGCCGACACCGGCAACAACTGCGTTCGCAAGATTGCAGGCGGCCAGGTTTCCACCTTCTCGGGAAAGTGCCAGGTTCCCGGCAACCAGGACGGCGCGGCCGGCGACTCCCGTTTCAACGGCCCGACCGATATCTTGCTTCTCAGCGACGACCTGCTGATTGTCTCGGATGAGTCGTCGCACACTTTGAGACAGCTTTCGGCCGATGGCTCGGTTGTCACCCTGGCCGGCACCGGCAGCGCGGGTTTTGCCGACGGCGATCCGCTGGCTGCGCAGTTCCGTAAGCCCGCAGGCTGCACTTGGGACGAGGCGGGGGCGCAGATCCTGACGGCCGACAGCGGCAACAACCGGGTCCGCAGCTTCACAATCGGCGGCCAGGTTGCAACCCTGCTGGGCGCGGGTATGACGGGAGCTGCAAACGGCCCCGCCCTGCAGGCGACCTTCAATCAACCCAGCTCTTTAGCTTTTATCGAAGACGGGAGACTGGTAATCGCCGACACACACAACAACCTGTTGAGGATTGTGCGCCCATGAAAAAGCTGACGGCAATGCTGCTTGCCATGCTGGCGACCACAGCCTCCGCTGGAGACAAGCAAGATGTACTTATAGTTTTCAAGCTAACCTCTGACCAGGCTACGGCCGAGTATCTCGAGCAACTCGATGTCCAACTCGCCTGGAGCCTGACCGAGACCGGCAAGTACGAGCTGGTCAAGGCTTCGGACCTGGCCGACGAAATGCTCATGCCCCCGGCCGAATCGCTGGCCTTCTGCAAGGGCGAGACCGAGTGCATCGCCGACCTCGGCAGCGGGCGCAAGGCCCGTTGGATAGTCTACGGCGACATCAAGAACTCATTCGACGGCAAGAAGATCCTGATGCACCTCGTTCTGGTCGATGTCCCGGGCAAGAAGCTCACGCTTGAAAAGTTCGGCCAGCTTTCCAAGCAGGAAGATCTTGTCACGGATGCCGCCGCCTTGCTGCGCGGGCTTTTGGGTATCGAGGCCGAGCTGGCGCTCGATCTGACCCCACAGACAAAACCCGGGCCGGAAACGCCTGCCGTGAAGGAGCCGCCGGGCGAGAAAACCGAGCTCCAAAAACCCGTAGCGATCCGGGCGAAACCGCCGGTGCCCGGGGCAAAAAGCCCCTGGACGAACGCCTGGACGTGGAGCGCGGCTGGGGCCGGGGTGGCGGCCATGAGCGCGGCCGTGATCATGGGTGTTATCAGCAAGCAGAAGTTGAATGACGCCAAGACCCCGGGGATAGACCAACCCACGGCCTACGATCTTTACGACGATGCGAAAGGTCTGGCCCTGGGCGCCAACATCGCCTACGGCCTGGGCGGCGCTGCGCTGTGCGCGGCGGCGGTGATATTCATACTGGATGTCAGCGGCGACGAGCCTGCGGCGCTGCCGTCGCTGGCCTGCAGCGGCACAGGTTGCGAGCTCGGCTTTTCGACCCGCTTCTGATAGAAGAGGTTTTAATTCAGACAGATAACGAGATCAGGAAGCCTGCTCGTTCATCTTCGCCTTGAGCACCGGGCTTGCCTTGAAAGTGACCACGCGGCGGGCCGAGATCTCGATCGCCTCGCCTGTTTTTGGGTTGCGGCCGATGCGGGTCTTCTTGTCCCGAGGAGTGAAATTACCAAACCCGGAGATCTTCAACTTCTCGCCGCGCTCGAGCACCTGCTTCATCGTCTCGAAAACCGTCTCGACGATCTCCGCGGCCTGGCTCTTCGAAAACCCGACCTTTTTGTAGACTTCCTCGACAATGTTCGCCTTGGTCATCGCCATCGTGGGCTCTCCTTGTCCCGTTGTCCCGGAATCGCCTCGTGTATTGGATCATTCAGTTAGAACAAACTTCGCCAATATTCAAGAAAAATCTTAAGCTCCCGCGCAACGCGCTCCGGCACGACCGGGAGGTCCCCCCGCCATCAAGCGTCGCCGTCCACCCGCTGGCGCAGCTCGGATCCGGGCTTGAAGATCACCCCCGTCTTGGGGCTGACCTTGATGAGATCGCCCGTGCGCGGGTTGCGGCCCTGGTATCCCTCGTAGCGCTTGACCCTGAATGAAGCGAATCCGCGCACCTCTATCCCCTCGCCGGCAACCAGCGCCCTGGTCATCGCGGTGAACATCGTGTCCACCGCCCTCTGTGTGATTGTCACCTTCAGCCCGTGCTCCTGCGCCACTTTGGCCACCAACTCGGCTTTTACCATGGTCTGTCCTCCCTCTTGAGCAAGGCGGCCCAATCATCTGGGCCGATTTCGATTTTATCAACCACAAGCCCAGTCCGGGTCGATTACTCCGTCACAATCGTTATCCAGCCCGTCGCATAGTTCGGGTGCCCCGGGGAAAACCGTGCCGTCGTTGTCGTCGCAGTCGCCGTCGCAGGTTCTGAACCCGTCGCCGTCCTGGTCGAAGCCCTCGTCAATTTCCCCGTCGCAGTCGTTGTCGATTCCGTCGCATAGTTCGTCGGCACCCGGATGGACGGCGGCATCGCCGTCGTCACAGTCTCCGCCGCACTGCGACCAGCCGTCCGCGTCCGAGTCGAAGTCCTCGTCGGTCAGCCCGTCGCAGTCGTTGTCCAGCCCGTCGCACTCCTCAAAGATCGGCAGGCACTCGATGAAGTAGCGATACGAGGCGACGACATCGAGATCGTCGTGCAGCGGCCGGAAGCCGCCGTAGAAAACGACGGCGTTGGCGACGCCGTCGTAATCGAAACCGTCCGTGCGGCTGCGCGGCACCTCGCGGGGTGCCTGGCCGGGCTCGATTACTTCGGCCACCTTGATAGTCGCCGAAACAGCCGGTCGGCTCAGTCTGAAGGTGCTCGAAACACCCGAGGCCGCGCGGATGATGTTCTCGACATTGGCGCTCTGAACGGCGTCGCAGATCGAGCCGACCGCCCCGCCGCCGACAGCGTTGACCACCGCATTTATTCCTTTCGAGGCGTTCATGGCCGTCGGGCAACGCGGATCGCCGCCGGCGATTGCGAAAAGAACGGCGCCGTGATCCTGGTAGGCGCGTACGAACTGGGAGACGATCGCGGCATTGGGCGGCCCCGGGTAGTTCTCTCCGTCCGATTGCTCCTCGATCGTCTCGTCCTCCTCGTCGGTCAACAGAATCACGATGCGGGTGGCTTCACAGCGCAGCTTGTACTGGTTCTCGGGCTGGCCCGAAGGTGTGCAGCCGCCCTCGATCGAGTGGTCGATTGCCTTGAGTCCCATCTCGAGGCTGCGTTCCAACGGCGAGCCGAGGGTTCCCTGGCGAATGTCGGACTTGAAGCGGCTGATATCGCGGATGAATCCGCTGAAAAGCAACCCGTCAAAAACGGCGTCGCTATTGGCCACTCCGATGCGCCAGTCGAGGGTAGTGTTGGAAAGCAAAGCAGCCATGGCGTCCCCCGCCGCGGAGACGGCGTTCTGCTCGTCTTCCATCGAGGAGGAGTTGTCCACCACCCAGATGAAGTCAACCGGGTTGACCCCGACCGACAGGAATGAATCGCAGGCGATGTCCGTCTGGTCAGTGTGTCCGGCCAGCGCGGTCGCGTTGCTAACATCGTTCAGCCGGATGGTCTGGTCGTCCGTGAGCAACGAGGCGGACGAGAGTGCTCCGACAACCAGCACCTGGGACGAGTCGCGAAATACCGTCTCAGTCGACAGGTGAAAGGACGTACCCTGTGCGCCGCCAGGCGGCAGCAAACCGACTGGCGCCCCGGGCGCGAAAGCGCCGACCAACGAGTTGGCAAACTCGGCCGGGGTGGTCGCGGCCAGGTTCATGTCATAGTCGGCGATGACGGCCCCGTAGCCGTCGAAGGTGACCAGCGCCCGTGAGCTGGCGGCGGCGATTGTCGCCAGTGTCTTTATGGTGGCCCGGTCGGCGGCCTCTTGCTGGGCCGCTCCCGGGACTGCGGGATTGCGCGATAGAACGAAGCCCGCAATCTGGTGTGACTCGTCATAGAACATGAAACCGATCTCGACTCCGCCCAGCTCGAGAAAAGAAGTGTTTGCGAAAAAAGTCTCGAGGGCGATACGAAAGTCGGCAGTTTCTGACGAATGGAAATCGACTTGCTTCAGTGAATCGTCCGCGCACACCAACGTGCTGGCCTCGTCGGCATCAGAAACGCCGTCGCCGTCTGTGTCGGGATCGAGCGGATCGCTCTCGCCCCTGGAACATGCCGACGAGTAGCACACCTTCAGGCGCGCGGCGCAGACCTCGTCGGCGGCGCATTGTCCGCTGTTTACGCAAGGCGTAGCGCAATCGCCGAGTTGGCCGTCCCCGTCGCGGTCTTCGTCGCCGTCGAGCACGCCGTCGGAGTCACAGTCGGAATTGGTCGGATCGGTTTCATCAGCATCGATCTGTCCGTTGCCGTTTCTGTCTTCCTGGGCATCCGTCAACCCGTCGGCGTCGGTGTCGGCCAGGGCGGGATCTGTCTCGCCCGGATCGAGATTGCCGTCATGGTTGTGATCTTCCTGCCCGTCGGGAATGCCGTCGCGGTCGCTGTCTGTTTTCAGGGGATCGCTCTCGCCGGGATCCACCTGTCCGTTCTTGTTGCCGTCTTCGACCCCGTCGGGGATACCGTCGGAGTCTGAGTCGGGGTTGAGCGGATCGGTCTCGGCCCAGTCGACCTGCCCGTTGTGGTTGCCGTCCTCTACGCCGTCGAATACGCCGTCGGAGTCAGAGTCGGGGTTGTGCGGGTCGGTCTCGCCGGAGTCGACTATGCCGTTTTCGTTCTTGTCTTCTTTGTCGTTGGGAATGCCGTCGCCGTCCCAGTCGTCCTCGGTGGGATTAAGATCGGGCCCGACCAGCGAATCGCCGTCGGTTCCCCCGGCGTCGGCGTCCCCGGGTCCTGCGTCCCCATCACTCCCGGTCTGCGAACTCGAACAACCTCCCACGACAAGCAGGCAGACCAATGCCAGGAACATTCCAGCAGGCCGACAGGCAACATGCACACAGGCTGCACTCGAGCGGCTCATCCCGACAAACCCCCGTTGCTTCGCAAATTCACCAGAGATTATCACAACTTGAAAGAAGACGTCAAGTGACTATTGCAGGCCTATTTTGCTGATGTCCTCGCCGACCGAGCGTAGCAGGGAAAGCAGAGCCATCTGGGATTCGAAGCGCTTGACGGCCAGGTCGATCTCGGCCGCCCGCTTGCCGCGAAAGGCGTCGGTCACATCCAGCGAGTTGCCGGTGCCGTTTTCGTAAGCACTCTCGGAAAGCGTCAGCGCCTGGGCCGCCAGGCGGGCCTTCTTTCCGGCCGTTGCCACCTGGGCCAGGGCCTTCTCGTAGTCGCGTCGCACGCTGCGCACCTCGAGCAGGGCCTTTTGCTCGGTGTCCTTGGCCTGCAACTCGGCTCTTCGCAGCTCGGACCGCTTTTCGTCCAGGTCTGCGTAACGGGTGTGATCGTAGAGCGGCACCGAGAGCGTGATGGCGTAGAACCAGCGCGACCTGTCTTCCGACCTCAACGACGACGGCTCGGTCACCTGGTAGGAGAACTGCCACGAACCATAAAGGCTGGGCAAGAACTGCATCCAGGAGGTCGTCAGATCCTTGTCGGCCAGGCGCACAGACGCCCGGACCAGTCTGAGATCTTCGCGACGCGCGCGTGCGCGCGAAGCCAGATCATTCACAGAGCCACCGGGCGGGCTCAGAGCCGGCACTTGCTCCGGCATCGGTAGACCCTCGACTCCCATCAATACGGCCAGCGCGTCGCGAGTATTTTCCAACGCGGCCACGGCGGCTACGATGTCCTCGTTCGCGGTCAGCAGATCGGTCTGGGCCCGGATGACGTCCAGGCGGCTGCCGGTGCCCGAGCGGTGGCGGATGGAGGCCACCGCCAGGTGTCTGCGCAAGCTTTCTTGCTGGCTGGTGTGCACCTCGACCAGAGAATGGGCCGTCAGTGCCTGGAAGTAGGCCTGGGCCACCGAGAGCAGAAGCGCCTGGCGCAGCTTCTCGAAACTCAACTCAGCCACCTGCCCGGAAAGTTTGGCCAGGCTGATTCCCAGGAAGGAGCGCGCGTCGACCAGCGGCAGGTCAATCATCAGGTTCGCGGCCAGATCGTCCTGGCGCCGGGCGATGAAGGACTGCCCCCCCAGGCCGACGTAGTCGGAGTGGTCGTTGTGGGTGAAGATCAGGCCGCCGGAGGCCCGCGGCAACAGGGCCGACCAGGCCGCCTTCAACTTCGCCTGGGCCTTGATGATGTCCTCGCGCGCCACGGCCACGGACAGGTTGTTCAGATCGGCCAGACGCAGCGCCTCGGCCAGTGTGAAGCTCTTGCCCGGGATCACCTTCGCGAACCGCATGTCTGCAGCGTAGCCGTTGCCGGGCGCGTCGCTCTCGGCGCCCGCTGCCGGGACGACGACAAGCGTTGCGCAAAATGCGAGAATCATCGCCGGCCCTTTCACGGCTTCATCTCCCCCGGAAGGCTCCCGGGCTCGGCCGCGGCCGGGTCGCGCCAGGATCTTATCGAGCCGCGCAGGTTTTCGATCATCACGAACAGCGACGGAACCAGCACCAGCGTGACCAGCGTCGAGAACATCACGCCGAAGCCCAGGGAAACCGCCATGGGAATCAACATCCGGGCCTGCAGCGAGGTCTCGAAGATCATCGGTGCCAGCCCGCCGAAGGTCGTCAGCGAGGTCAAGATCACCGGCCGGAAGCGCTGCCGCCCTGCGGACAAGGCGGCCTCTATCGCGCTCTGGCCGCTACCTCGAAAACGGTTGGCCGCCGTGGTCAAGACGATCGAGTCGTTGACCACCACTCCCGACAGGGCCACGATGCCCATCAGGCTGATCAGGCTGAGCGGCAAGCCCATCAGAAGGTGCCCCAGAAGCGCGCCTACGAACCCGAAGGGAATGGCCATCATGACCACGAACAAGGGCTGCATGTAGCTGCGCAGCGGAATGGCGATCAGGCCATACATGGCTATCAGCGCCATCAGGAATCCCAACTTCAAAAAATCGAAGAATTCGCGCATCTCCTTCTGCCGCCCGGCCGAGCCGAAGCCCAGCCCCTGGTACCTACTCTGCAGGCGGGGCATTACCTTGCCAAAGACTGAGGACATGATCTGCTGGGGATTGGCCTTGCCCTCTATGACGTCGGCCTTGACCCTGACCGTGCGTTTGCCGTTGGTGCGGTCTATGGAGGTATAGGCTCGGCCCCAGCGCACTCGGGCCGCCCGGCGCAGGGGCATCTCGCCTCCCGCGGGCGTGCGGATCATCATTTCCTCGACGCTATGCAGCGTCGTGCGCTCTGCCCGCGGCAAGCGCACCAGCACCTTCAGCTCGTACCTCCCACGCTGCTGGCGGAATGCCTCTGCGCCATAGAAGGCCGACCGTACCTGGGAGGCCAAGTCGAACGTGCTCAACCCTGCGCCGATTCCGTCCGGTGAGAGGGTGAAGTCGAGCTGCGGTTTGCCCAAATCGATTCCGTCGTCGACGTCGCGAACGCCGTCAAAAGTCTCGATCTTGGCAGCCAGTTCGCGGGCTGCGGCCTCCAGCACGCTGATGTTCGAGTGACTGAGCTCGATGTCTATCGGCTTTGAGCCGCCGTGCCCGGTCGACGAGTCGAACTCCAGCGACTCCAGCCCCGGCACGGGGCCGATCTTCGTGCGCCACTTGTCGGCGAAAGCCCCGGCGCCGATGGGACGCTGGTCGGTGGGTACCAGAGTGACGATCACCGAGGCGACATGCGAGCCGGTTGCCTGGTTGTGATGATGGTGAAAGGACACGCCCAGCATGGAGAATATTCCGGTGCTGATGCGGCTGCCCCCGTTTTCTTCGATTACTTCCTGGGCCGCGGCCACCATGCGATCCATGACCGCGTGGGTCTCCTCGACGGCCGATCCGAAAGGCAAGTCGGCCTCGGCGACCACCCCGTCGGACTCCTCCTTGGGAAAATCGATGAACTTGACGCGTTCTCCGGAGATCAGCCCGATGGCGCCGAGAAAGACAGCGATGCCGCAGGCCAATGTGATCCAACGCTGCCGGATGGCCGCGCGCGCCACAGGCAGGTAGACGCGCTCGACGAATTTCTCGACGCCGCGCGAGAAACGGGACTGGATGGCCACCAGGCGCCCATAGAGGCTTCCCTCGCGCGTCGGCACCAGGTGACCCAGGTGGGCCGGCAGGATGAAGAAACATTCGACCAGCGAGACCAATAGCACGACGATGACCACCACCGGGATGCCGTACATCCACTTGCCGCGGTTTCCGGGGATGAACAGCAGGGGAGAGAAGGCGGCCACCGTGGTGGCCACCGAGAAGAAAACCGGCATGGCCACCTGCTTGGTGCCACTGATAGAGGCTTTCAGGAAGGGCATGCCCTCGCGGCGAAAGCGAAAACTGTTTTCGCCGACGACGATGGCGTCGTCCACCACCATTCCCAGGGTGACGATGAAGGCGAACAGCGACATCATGTTGATCGAGATACCCAGCACCGGCAGCAGCATCAACGAACCCAAGAAAGATATCGGGATGCCTATGGTCACCCAGAAGGCCAGCTTGGGCTCCAGAAACAAACCCAGGATGAAGAGCACCAGCACCAGGCCCATCATGGCGTTGCGCAGCAACAGGTCGAGCCGTTCGTTGTAGAGCTTGGAGTTGTCGTTCCAGGTGGCGACCTGTACCCCGGGCGGCAAGGTCTGGGCCAACGTGCCCGCGTAACTCTTGACGGCCTTGGCCACGTCGGTGGGCGACTGCTGGCCTACGCTGTAGACCTGCACCATCACCGCCGACTTGCCGTTGAAGAATGCCTGCACATCGGTCTCGGCATAGCCGTCCTTGATATCGGCGATCTGGCCGAGACGCACCGGGCTGCCGTCCTCGCCGGTCAAGATCGGGATGTTGGTGAATTCCGAGCCCAGATCGCGCCGCTCGTTGGTGCGCAACAAGACCTCCCCGGCATCTGTCTTGACACCCCCGGCCGGAAGTTCGACCGACGTTCTGTGCACCACGGCGGCGATCTGGGACAGGGTCAGGCCGTATGCGCGCAAGGTGTCCGACGGAACCTCGATGTCGATCTCGATCGGACGCACCCCGATAAGTTCGGCGTTTGTGACCTCGGGCAGTCGCAGTACGTCATCACGCACCTGCTCGCCCAGGGCGGCCAGTACTTTCTCGGGCTGATCACCGTAGATGACCACGCTGATTGCGTTGACGCGCCACTCGGGCAGGTTAACTATCGGGCGCTCTGCCTCCGCGGGAAACGTCGTGATGCGGTCGATCGCGTTCTTTACGTCCGCCAGCGCCTTGTTGCGATCAGTGCCTACCTCGAGTTCAACCGCGACCGAGCCCATGCCCTCCATGGCGCTGGAAGTCACCTCTTTGACGCCGTCCAGCGACCTGACAGCCTCCTCGATCGACAGCAGGATACCCTGTTCGACCTCGGCCGGGCTGGCCCCCGGGTAGGGCACGCTGATATCGACCTCGTCGAGCTCGATCTGCGGGAAGACCTCCTTCTTTATCCTGAAAGACATTAAGAGCCCGCCGATGACGAAAGCCATCATCAGCAGGTTGGCCGCGACCGAGTTGCGGGCCATCCAGGCCAAGGCGCCGCCAGCGCTGTCCTCGGGCGCCCCGGCTATCTGCGGGGAATCGGGTCCTGCTTTCATGAAGGCCGCTCCGCTCCGCTGGGGGAGGGTTTGTCGCCGGCTTTGTCCGGCAAGGAGCTCAGGCGCATGCCGGCCACCGGCGCCGCGATGCGGCTTGTGATCACCTTCTCGCCCGGCCGCAGCTCACCGCGCACGAAGACGTCTTCGTCCCTGGCCCAGATAACGGCGACATGGCGGATTTGCAGCTTGTTTTCGGGATCGAGAACCCACACCTGCCCGCTCTCGCGTAGCGCCCTGCGAGGCAAGGCGATGACTCCCTCGGCCCGGGGGCCGCGAATCTTGACCGCCACGTACGAGCCGAGCAGCAGCGGCATTCCCTGTCCATCGCTCTTGCCCGAGCCCATCGGGTTGTCCACCTCGACCAGCAAGCGCGCCATCTTGCCTTTCGGGTCCAGATCGGAAAGTAGCCGCACCACCTGCCCGCCGCGTTCGATGGCGTGACCGGGAGTGGTCTGCTGATCGATGATCACCGGCGAGCCCCGGGTTGCGCCTCGCAGGCCAGGAAAGTCAATCGATTCGATGCGGTCGACCGGAAGTTCCACCCGCACCCAGAAGACATCGCTGTCGACCAGGGTGGCGATACGCGAGGAGCCGGCCACCACCTGGCCAACGTCTACGAGTTCTTCGGTCACCAGGGCGTTGAAAGGCGCCCTGATGACGGTGCGCTCGCGTTGCAAGCGGGCCTGCTCGAGTGTGCTCTCGGCCGAGGCCAAGGCCGCCTGAGCGTTTTTCAACTGGATCTCGTGCAGGGCCAGTTTCTTGCCCTCGGCGGTGGGCTGGACCTGGTCGCGAATCAGGCTCCACTCCCGCTCGGCCACCGACTTCAGGCCCTGCTCACGGGCCATCTCCATCTCGGCCTGCATTACCCGGGCCTGCTGCTGCTTGATGGAAAGGTCGTAATCACGGGGATCTATGCGCACCAGAGCCTGCCCCCGGCGCAAGCGCCCTCCGGGCGTGAGCTGCGGGCTGACATACACGACACGCCCGTTCACCTCTGGTATGACCGTCACCGAGCGGGCCGGCACGACTGTTCCCGTGGCGCTGATAATCATCGGTTCATCGGAGGCCCGGGCGGCGATAGTCTCGACCAGCACCGGCATTTCCTCGACCGCGGCCCGCAGCGGCTCGTTCTTGCTGCTGACCAGGTACCAGAAAGCGAGCACACCGACCCCGATAATTGCCAGGAAGAGAACGGCTTTCAAAAGCTTTCGCATACGCATCTTTCAGTGAACAAACGAAGATTGACAATTATTTCGGCGCCACCATGGCTTTCGTGCGCCGAACCGCCCGGACACCGACAATTTGGTGCCCGACGACAGAAAGTAAAGCATAATAACCAACAAGCGACGTCTTTGCAAAAAAAACGCCTGCAAGATGCAACCCGCTCAGCGGTAGGACTCGCGCCGGTGACGGACTCCAATGATTCTCACCTCTTGGGCGTGATGATCGATTGAAAATATGATGCGGTAAACCCCTTGTCTGAGGCGGTAGAGATTTCTCTGGCCGACCAGTTTCTTGGTTCCAGGTGGAAGCGGGTTTTGCCCAAGAGATCGAATGCTGCGGTCGATCCGGATCACGTATCCGTCTGGAATCCTGTCGAGATCCTTGAAAACCCGCTTTTCGTAAAGAATGGTGTACATCAATGCCCGGAAAGGCGCCGCTTCAGATAGGCATCATATTCGTCCCCGGAGACAAACTCGGCGTCTTCTAGCCTTTTTTTAGCCAGGGCAATATCCCGAAGTTCTTCCTCCAGTTCGCCGAGTTTGTCTTCAAGGGCCGTGGTCACCACGTGGCTCATCTTGAGTCCATGCTCTTTACAAAAGCGGTTCAATTTCTTCTTCAACCCGCTGGAAATTCGAGCCCCCAACGGAACCTCGGCGGCCTTCATCGAGCACCTCCACCTGGAAGAGGACGCAATCTAACGATAGCAAATGATATCAATTGATGTCAAATGAATTATTCTAATCACAGTTCTAATCAGAGCGGGGGTTACTTGATGCGGATGCGACCCACCGAAAAAACCGGGGCTTTCTTGGGATTGCATTTGGGGCCGAAGCCATCGGCTGTGAAATCGTGCTCCAGCGCGCCATCGAGCCCGGCCGAGTTGGCTTCCACCCGGAGCGTGTGCAGGCCGGCCCTGGACGGGCTGCAGTAGGAGAGCAGGTAGAACTTTCTCCCGGCCGCTTCGATCTGGGCGGCTACCTTGTCGAAAGCCAGGCCCAGGACATCGACTGCGGCGGCCTTGACGAATCCGGTGCGGCCCAGGCGGGCGAGTTGATCCTCCGAGATCTCGGGTCCCAGGCCGATGACGAAGACGTTCGTCTTCGATTCGTCGAGAACATCGTACACGGCGTCCTCGCTGACCCGGTGGGCCCGGTCGGCGCCATCGGTGAAGATCACCAGCGTGCCGAAGCGCAGCGGCTGGGAAGATCCGGCCATGCGTTGCTCGATCTCTTTTACCGATTCAACCACGGCGCCGTTCAAGTTGGTCGAGGGATCCTTGACCTTACGGTGTGTCAGGCGTTTGAGGCCGGACTGAACCACCCGGGGGTTGGTCGTGAAATCGACGACCGGGATCAGCTTTGGTCCGCCGTCGAATCCGAAGACGGCCACCCGATGGGTCCTGGCCACCCGTTCCGCGAAGGTGCTGGCCGCGTCGATCAGCGCCGGCAGCGAACCCGACTCGGTGATGCTGCCCGACAAATCCATAAGCAGCACGATGTACGAGACAACCGCCACCTTGGGATTGAGAATGGTCTGCTTGCTCTCGAAAGGCGAGATCAGCTGGTCGTCCTCGAAGATATGGAAGCTCTCGGCCGTCAGCCCAGCAACAGGGAGACCGTCGCCGGTCTCGACCGAGAAATACAGCGCGACGTTGCCGGGCTTCTGGACGCTGGCGTTGCGCAGTTCGAGATCCAACCCGGCGCAACCCGCCAACAGCAAAGACAAAAAAGAAGCGATCGTAATCCTGGCGGTCATGCTCGTCTCTCCCTGTTCGTTGACGGAAGTCTATGTGCAGTATTTTTCAAGGTCAAGCAAAGTGAGGAATTTGCGTGAACCAAAGGCCCAATTAATGATAAAATTGGTAATTCTGTTCCGCTCGGAGACGAAAAGGAGCCAACATGAGGTGCATAGCTTTCAAGTCATTTTGGGTGTCCTGTCTTATCCCGGCCGCACTGGCGCTTGCCGGTTGCGGCGCGGGCAATATCGGCTCTCCGGCGGACGGCGGCGGGGACGGCGGAGCCGCGAACTGCGAAAGCTCGGCCGATTGCGACGACGGAAACCCGTGCACGGCGGATAGCTGCACTGATGCGATCTGTACAAACGAGAACATCGCAGCCTCCTGCGACGACGGCGACGCTTGCACCGAAAACGATGTCTGCTCGGCCGGCGCCTGTACGGGAACGGCAATATCCTGCGACGACGGCAACGATTGCACCAATGACTCCTGCGACTCTCTTACGGGCTGCGTCTTTGCGAACAACACGGCTGCCTGCGACGACGGCGACGCCTGCACCTCAGGCGACGCTTGTTCTAGCGGCGCTTGCCAGGCCGGCCCGGCCACGGACTGCAACGACGGCAACAGCTGCACCGACGATTCCTGTGACTCGCTTACCGGCTGCGCACATGCCGACAACACACTCGCCTGCAATGACGGCGACGCCTGCACCGAAAACGACGTCTGCTCGGCTGGCGCCTGCTCCGGCTCGTCCATCTTTTGCGACGACGGCAAAGTATGCACCGACGACTCTTGCGACTCGCTTACCGGCTGCGTCTATGCGAACAACACAGCTTCCTGCGACGACGGCGACGCCTGCACCTCAGGCGACGCTTGTTCTAGCGGGGCCTGCCAGGCCGGCCCGGCCACGGACTGCGACGACGGCAACAGCTGCACCGACGACTCCTGCGATTCGCTTACCGGCTGCGCACATGCCGACAATACACTCGCCTGCGACGACGGTGATGCCTGCACCTCAGGCGACACCTGTTCGGGTGGGGTTTGCCAGGCCGGCACGGCCACGGACTGCGACGACGGCAAAGTCTGCACCGACGACTCTTGCGACTCGCTCTCCGGCTGCGTCTTTGCGAACAACGCGGCCGCCTGTAACGACGGCGACGCCTGCACCTCGGGCGACGCCTGTTCGGGCGGAACGTGCCAGGCCGGACAGGCCATAGACTGCAGCGACGGCAGCGACTGCACGGCGGACAGCTGCGATTCGCTGACCGGCTGTGCAAACACCAACCTGTGTGCCGCCGACGCTAGCTGTGTAGGCAATGCCTGCCAGTGCGACGCGGGCTTCACCGGCGACGGCCACAGCTGCAGCGACATCGACGAATGCGCCCAGGGCAGCGACCTGTGCGATTCCAACGCCGGTTGCACAAACACCGCAGGCTCCTACACATGCGCCTGCAACTCCGGTTGGACGGGCGACGGGTTTACATGCGTCCCCGAGCAGGTCTGCGACAACGGAATATGCGGCCAGGGTGAGGATTTTCAGTCTTGTCCGCAGGATTGCGACTTCGATATCGCGGTGGTGGTCGAGGATGCGCTCTCGGCCAATCTCACAGCCAGCCTGGGTGTCTACCAGGACGACCTGGCCGCCGCCGGCTACAAGGTCCGCATCGAAAACTGGACCGGCGGCACTGTTGGAGACCTGAAGACACTTCTGTATGACCAGGTCGATTCATACGGCATCGAGGGCGCCTTGCTTGTCGGCAACCTTCCCGCCGCCTGGTACGAGCAGACGGCCTTCGACACCTTCGAGCAATTCCCGTGTGACCTGTACCTGGAAGACCGCAACGCGAGCTGGAGCGACGCCGACTCCAACGGGCGCTACGACGCCCACACGGATCTGAACCTGGTAATCTACGTCTCGCGCCTGACCGGCAGCGCGACTCAGTTGAACGATTACTTCGCAAAGAACCACGCCTACCGCACTACGGGCTCGCTTGTGGACGCTGCGGCCTACAACTTCATCGACGACGATTGGCAGCCATGGGCCGGAACATACGGGCTCGAAGCCATCTACACCGTGGTCGACGTACTCTCGGATCTAGCGCAGACCACCCGCGCCGCCTACATCGCCAAGATGACCGGCACCGGCGCCGAGTTCGTCTACCAGTGGATCCATTCGAGCCCGACCACGCTCTACGTCTCGGGCACCGGCAGCGGCACCATCAGCACGGCCGAGATCGCCAGCAACAACTTCATAGGCTCGTTTTACAACATGTTCGACTGCTCGGCCTGTCGCTTCACCCAGGAAAATCTGGGCATGACCTACCTGACGCGCACCGACTACGGCCTCGCCACCATCGGCTCGACCAAGACCGGCGGCATCTACACCCCCTGGACTTTCCACAGCCGCCTGGCCGCCGGAGACTGCTGGGGCGAGTCGTTCCGCCAGTGGTACAACGGCACCGGCAAGTGGGACGACGAGTGGTACCTGGGGATAGTGATCCTGGGAGATCCCCTGCTGACCATCCAGGGAGACAGGCGCGGCCTGATACTCGAGCAGACGCCCGCGGAACCGACCAGGGCCCAACTGGAATCCCTGCGAAAAAGCATGCACTGGGATGCCGTAAACACCCGGGACGAGCTTGGCACCTACGAGGCCTACCGCGCCTCCAATCCGCAGTTCTTCGTAAGGTAGTTCCCGCCCTTTTCGATTTGCGATTTTCGGGCCGCTGTAATATCTTGCTACGGTCGCGGGCGCGCGGCCCGCCGGTATTGCTGCGAGGAGAGATCATGAGCGAAATCGACCTTGTGAAACTCAAGGAAATCGTCGGCGAAAACAATGTGCTTAGCGACGAGGCCGACCTTTACGTCTACGGCATCGATTCTTCGGTTTACGAGGGGCGGCCGGAGGCGATCGTCCGCCCCGAGAACAAGGAGCAGGTACAAGAACTTCTGCGCTACGCCAACGCGGAGAAGATCCCAGTCGTGCCCAGGGGCTCGGGCTCGGGCATGTGCGGGCAGGTGGTGCCGGTGCAAGGAGGCATCGTGCTGGACATGAAGGGCATGCACCGTATACTGGAGATCAACATCGAGGACGGCTACTGCCGGGTCGAGCCGGGCGTGGTCGACGACGACCTCAACCGGGCGCTTGCGCCTTACGGCTTTTTCTACCCGCCCACGCCGGCCTCCAGCCGAATCGCCACCATCGGCGGCGAGATCGCCAACAACGCCAGCGGCACGCGCTCGGTCAAGTACGGTGCGGCGCGCGACTCGCTTTTGGGCCTCGAGGTTGTGCTGGCCTCGGGCGAGTGCCTCCCGCTCGGCACCATCACCCGGGTGGCCGCCTCGGGTTACCAGCTCGAGCGCCTGATCGCCGGCTCGGAGGGAACGCTGGCCGTGATCGTCGAGGCCATCTTGCGCTTCGTCCCGGTGCCCGCCTTCCGCTGTCTGGGCATCGCCAAGTTCAACAAGCTCGAGGAGGCCGGCGACACCATCTCGGAGATCATCGCCAGCGGCTGCCAGCCCTCGATGCTCGAGCTGGTCGACAAGGTGGCAATCCAGGCGGTCAACAAGGCCATGGACATGGGGCTGCCCGACGTCGAGGCGCTGCTTCTGTTCGAGGCCGACGGCCAAGTCGAGCAGGCGGTCGATCACGAGATCGAGCGGGCCCGCAAGATCTGCGAGAAGCACAACGGCTTCGGTGTAGAGCTGAGTTACGCCGAGAAAGAACGCACGCGCATTTTTGCAGGGCGCAAGAAACTCTTTCCGGCGCTTTCCAAATACGACGAGTACCTTTCCTCGACCGCGCTGGCCGACGACATGGCTGTGCCCTTCTCCAAAATGGCCGAGACCGCCCATAAAATTCACGAAGTGGCAAAAAAGCACGGCATAGTCATGACCGCTTACGGGCACTGCGGCTCGGGCTGCATGCACACCAAGATCCTGATGGACACCAGCAAGAAAGTCCAATGGCAGGCGGCCCGCGAGGCGGTGGCAGAGATCTACGACTACGTGCGCTCGGTGGGCGGCACCACCTCGGCCGAGCACGGCATCGGGCTATCGAAGGCCCCGGAGTTCAAGAAGGAAAAGCAGGCCACACTCGAATTGATGCGCGCGATCAAGCGCGCCTTCGATCCCAACAACATTCTCAACCCGGGCAAGCTGATGGACGCGCCGGACGACTGGCTTTCGGCCTCGCGTCTCAGGTACACAGCCGAGGATTAGCCACGATGACGATCGCCCTCAAGAGACTTTCAAAGTGGGAAAGAACTTTAAGCAAGTGCATCCGCTGCGGCTATTGCTATGAGCACTGCCCGATTTACAAGGCCACCCGCTGGGAGATCGACGCGCCACGCGGCAAGCTCAGCTTGCTCTATGGCCTGCTGCACGACGAGCTCGAGCCCACGGGCTACCTGGTCAACAAGCTGTTCGAATGTTTCCACTGCAAGCGCTGCGAGACAGCCTGTTCCTCGGGCATTCCGCTGCTGGAAGTATTCGCAGACGCCCGGGCCGACCTTATCGACGCCGGCTTCGAAGTCTCCGGGACCCTTTCGCTGACCGACCATGACCAGTGCGTGCACTGTCTCAACTGCGTGCGCATGTGCCCCCACGAGGCCCGCAGCTACATCCACGGCCGGGTGCTGACCGATCCCACCAAGTGCCAGAGTTGCGGAAGCTGCCTCGACATCTGCTCTGCCTGCGGCATCAGCATCACCCACGGGTTCGGCACCAACCCCGACGAGATCCGCGCCGAGTTGGAGCGCTTTCTGACAAGCCCGCGGGCCAAGGCGGTGATCTTCTCCTGCAGCTGGTCGACTTATCCCGGCTTCCAGACGGCGAGCGCGCTCGACGAGGAAAATCAGCCGGAGACGCGCACTTTTGTCACGGCCTGCTCGGGGCGTCTCAGAGAGCAGACCGTCTTCGACGCTTTAGAGATGGGCGCCTGGGGAGTACTGGTCTGCTGCTGTCCCGAGGACGACTGCGAGCACGGGGGCGCCGCCAGGGTCAAGAAACGCATGCGGGCGCTCAGCGCCGCGCTCGAGGTGGCCGGCGTCGATCCCGGACGCGTCCGGGTAGCCGAGGTGAAAGACGGCGACAAGAAGACCTTCCAGTCGCTGTCTACCGAATTCCTGGAAAACCTGCGCGGCCTGGGGCCGATCGCTACAGGAGTTCGGTCATGATCGTCGAAGTGCCTTACGGACAACACGGCAAGACAAGCGTAGATCTCCCCGAAGAGCGCCTGGCCGGGGTGATCGAGCCCCGGAGAGTGGACATCGGCGACGAGAGCGAGACCATCAGGCGTGCCGTCGACAACCCGACAGGTTCGAAGAACTTCTCGGAATTCCTGTCTGACGCGCGCGACGTGTTGATCCTGGTCAACGACGCTACGCGCCCGACGCCGACCAGCCGGGTGCTGGACATCCTGGTCTCCGATCTCGAGGGCCGCAAGGTGAGCTTCATGGTGGCCACCGGCAACCACCGCGCCCCCAGCCAGGAAGAGTACCGCCGCATCTTCGGCACGCACTACGATCGTTACAAAGATCGCATTTTCGCGCACGACGCCAAGAAGAAAGACGACATGGTGCTGCTTGGCAAATCGGCCAACGGCACAGAGATGCGCGTCAACAAGATGGGCGTCGAGGCGCACAAGATCGTCATCATCAGCTCGGTCGAGCCGCACTACTTCGCCGGCTACACCGGCGGGCGCAAATCCTTCCTGCCGGGCATCGCCGGCCACGACACGATCACCCAGAACCACAAGCTGGCTCTCAGCCCCAAGGCGCGGGCGTTGGCGCTTGCCGGCAACCCGGTGCACGAGGACATGATCGACGCGCTTTCGACCGTCAAGAAGGAAATCTTCGCCATCAACACCGTGCTCGACGGCCGGCATCGCATCTACGCCGCCGTAGCCGGCGACATCCACGCCTCGTTCGAGCAGGCCACAAGCAAGGCCGACGAGGTCTTCACCGTACCGATCGAGGCCAAGGTCGATATCGTCGTCTCGGTGGTCAAGTTCCCGGGCGACATCAACCTCTATCAGTCGCAGAAGGGAATCGACAACGCCAAGCATGCGCTGAGAGAGGGCGGCATCATGATTCTGGTGTCGAGCTGCCGCGAGGGCATCGGCGAGGACACCTTCTTCGAACTTTTGGGCTCTGCCGGCTCGCCCGACGAGGTGCTTGCAAAGATCGAGCAGGGCTACGTGCTCGGCTACCACAAGGCCGCCAAGATGGCCGAGATCGGACGCTGGGCGAAAATCTGGGCGGTGACCGATCTCGATCCCGGACTGCTCGAGAAGATATTTATCCGCTCGTGCGGCTCGCTGCAGCAGGCCGTGGACGACGCGCTTTTTGAAAAGGGAGAATCGGCCCGGGTGTTGTTCTTGCTCGACGGCGGGCTGATCGTGCCCTGCCTGGAGGAAAAATCATGATCGTCGCCGAACAGAAACCGCTCAAGGAGATTCTTTCGAACATCGAAGGCTTTGAAAAGATCCTGCTGGTCGGCTGCCACGGCTGCGTGACAGTCTGCTCGGCCGGCGGCGAGAAGGAGGTCGACCTGCTGGCCGGCCTGCTGCGCCTGGCCGGCCGCAAGCGCGGGAAACAGTTACAGGTTACCAAGATGACGCTCGAGCGCCAGTGCGACCCGGAGTACGTGGACGAGTTGCGCGAGCACATTGAGCAACACGATGTCGTGCTCTCGATGGCCTGCGGCGCCGGCGTGCAGCTGGTGGCCGAGCGGGTCGGCGGCATTGCCGTGCTGCCTGCGCTGAACACGGTCTTCATCGGCGCCGCCGAAGAGAAAGGCACCTGGGGCGAGCGCTGCCAGGCCTGCGGCGACTGCAAGCTGCACCTGACCGGAGGCATCTGCCCGGTGACTCGCTGCTCGAAAAGCCTGATGAACGGCCCCTGCGGCGGATCGAGCGACGGGCACTGCGAGATCGATCCCGAGGTGCCCTGCGGCTGGCAGCTGATAGTAGATCGCCTGGAGGCCCTGGGGCAGTTGGATCTCTACGAGCGCATCCTGCCGATCCCGGACTGGTCGAGTTCCAGGGACGGCGGTCCGCGCAAGGTAGTGCGCGAAGACCTGAAATAACAACCTGCGTTTCGCGGAGAAGACATGAACGACACGAAGAGCAACCTTGAGGCGCTGCTAGGTGCGGGAAAATTCGCGGTCACAGCCGAGGCCGGCCCGCCGCGCGGGGCGCGGCCCGAGGTGATTCGCGAGAAGGCCAAGATTCTTGCGGGCTACGTCGATGCCTGCAACGTGACCGACAACCAGACCAGCATGGTGCGCATGTGCAGCCTGGCTGCCTGCAAGCTGCTGATCGAAGAGGGCATCGAGCCGGTCATGCAGATGGTCTGCCGCGATCGCAACCGCATCGCCGCCCAGAGCGACATGCTAGGCGCCGCCTCGCTGGGCATCCGCAACCTGCTGTGTCTTTCGGGCGATCACCAGAAGTTCGGCGACCACACCGGAGCCAAAAACGTCTACGACATCGACTCGCTGCACCTTTTACAGATCGCAGCCGGCATGCGCGACCAGGGCAAGTTCGCGGGCGGCGAGGATGTCGACGGACGGCCGCAGCTTTTCTTGGGCGCCGCCGCCAATCCCTTCGCCGACCCCTTCGCCATCCGCGTACCGCGGCTGGCCAAGAAGGCCGCCGCGGGCGCCCAGTTCGTCCAGACCCAGTGCGTCTTCAATATAGACAAGTTCGAAAAGTGGATGCAGGGTGTGAGAGAGCGCGGGCTGGACAAGAAAGTGAAGATCCTGGCCGGGATCACGCCGATTAAGAGCCTGGGCATGGCCAGATACATGGCCACCAAGGTGGCCGGAATGGACGTTCCCGAGGCGCTGATAGCGCGGGTAAAGGGAGTGGACAAGAAGCAAAGGCGCGCCGAGGGCATCCGCATAGCGGTGGAGACCATCCAGCGCCTGCGCGAGATCGACGGAGTGGCCGGTGTTCACATCATGGCCATCGAGTGGGAAGAGGCCGTCCCCCAGATAGTCGAGCAGGCCGGCCTCCACCCCCGCCCGCTGCCGTAGAGATCGTCAATCCATTAATGCCTGTTGCCGGTTTTTTCGCCCGGACGTCAGTTGCCTGCGGGCCTCCTGCGGGGCTTGCGGGACTCATTGCCTGAATTGCGGCCTGGTCGGGGCGCCGGTGTGGACTTTGGTCGAGACCCGGTTCTCGACCGAGGTCTGCCCGGCTTGGCGCCGCGCCGGGATCCGGGCCTTGGGCCGGCTGGCGCCTGTATGGGGGCCGCGTTCATGGCAGCCGAGCTGTGCCAGGGATGGTTAGTATCCACCGGAATTTGGTAGCCGATCAGCCGCTCGATGCTTCTCAGATCCGCGATCTCGCTGGCGTCGCAAAAGGAGACGGCCACGCCGCTGAGTCCCGCGCGGCCGGTGCGGCCGATACGGTGTATGTACACTTCCGGCTCGTGGGGCAGGTCGAAGTTGAATACGTGGCTGATGTTTTCGACGTCTATGCCCCGCGAAGCCAGATCGGTGGCCACCAGGATGCCGATTTCTCCCGAGTGAAATCCGGCCAGCGCCTTGCGCCGGTTGTTCTGTGACTTGTTGCCGTGAATCGCCGAGGCCTGGATACCGGCCTTGTTGAGTTGCTTTACCAGACGATTGGCGCCGTGCTTGGTGCGGGTAAAAACCAGCACCCGGGTCATGTTGGGGAGAGAAACTTGATCAATCAGGAGCTCGGGCTTGTCCAGGCGGTCAACGAACATCACCCGTTGTTCGATCTGCTCGACGGTCGACGAGGGCGGGCTGACTTCCACCCGGGCGGGATTTCTGAGAAACGATCCGGCCAGCCCGGTAATGTCAGGGGGCAGCGTCGCCGAAAACAGCAGGTTTTGCCTCTTGTCGGGCAACACTTGCAAAATCTTGCGGATATCGTTGATGAAGCCCATGTCCAGCATGCGATCGGCCTCGTCCAGCACAAAGTATCGCACCTGGCCCAGGTGAATGTAACCCTGACCAACGAGGTCCAAAAGCCGGCCGGGGGTGGCCACCAGGATGTGAACGCCCCTGTGTAAAGCGGCAACCTGGGCATGTTGCTTGACCCCGCCGAAGACGACCAGGTGACGCAGTTTCAGAAAGTGCGCATAGGCCTGGAAGCTCTCATCGATCTGGGCCGCCAGCTCCCTGGTGGGAGAAAGAACCAGGACACGGATGATCGGTTTGCCCTGGGCGGCATTGCTTTGGGTAAGCATTTGCAGCAAGGGCAACGCAAAGGCCGCGGTTTTCCCGGTGCCGGTTTGGGCACAACCCAGGATGTCCCTGCCGGCCAGCAGCAGGGGAATGGATTGAACCTGGATCGGAGTGGGTTGCAGGTAGTTTTCCCGCGCCACCGCGCGCAGTAAGGGATCGATCAACATAAGTTGCTTGAAACTGGTCATATATGATCTTTCTGTGGGTCTGGTTGTCGGGCCGTGTGATGTTGCTTCCACCGAATTTCCCGGCATGACTACCATGCCCCGTCCTGGAAGTAAACGAACAAGGGCGCTGCGGCTTCCTGCGGGATCTTCAGGAAAATTTGATCCCCAGTTCCTTGGCGTAGCGCTCCACCAGGTAGCGTTTCGACGCGGATACCAGCACCACCGAGTGGCCGCGCCTGCCGGCCCGGCCGGTGCGCCCGGCCCGGTGCAGGTAGGCCTCGGCAGACGGGGGCAACTCGTAGTGCAGCACCCACTCCAACTCTGGAAGGTCCAGCCCCCTGGCTGCGCTGTCGGTGGCAAGCAGCACGCTGGTCTTGTCCTTGCGGAAGCCGGCGATGGCCTGCCGGCGTTGCTGTTTGGAGCGCTCGGGACTCAGGCTGACGGGGTTCAGATCGCACTTTAGCAGATGGCGGTAGAGGTGCCGGATCAGGTTAGGCCGGTTCACGAACACCAACGCCCGCCGGCATTTGTGCCTTTTCAGGTACCGGGCCAGGCAGATGTCGGAGGCGGCCCCAGTGCTGACAATCTCCACAGAATGGATGATGTGGGTGAGCAGGGGAGCGTCGTTGGTCCGCGTGCGTATCGGATCTACGCCCATCAACCTGCGGCTCAGTGCTTCGGCCTGGGGCCCCATGGTGGCGCCGGCCAGAATCAGTTGGATCTTGGGGTCGGGACGGGAGAGCACCTCCACCAGGTAATCTGCGCCCTTGCCCGCCAAGATGGGATCCGGCTCATCCAGAACCACGCTGATGACCCGCTGCATCTTTCGCGCGGCGTACTGTTCCAGGATGCGGCCCGGGGTGCCGACTATCAGTCGGGTGCTTTTTGTGACCCGGGACTTCTGGTACTTGTGGCTGCCGGTGGCCACCAGTGCCCCGCTGGTAATCCCGGGATCCTTGTATTTTTCGGTGGTGCGCAGGATCTGCATGGCCAGCTCGGTGCCCGGGGTGAACACCACTGCCCGGGCCTGGGCATTGTTGAGCAGATTTTGCAGGATGGGCAAGAGGTAGGCCAGGGTCTTACCGGTGCCGGTGGCTGACTGGACCACCACCGGGTGGCCGGCCAGAATGGGGGGTATGGCCGCGCGTTGCACTTCGGTGGGGCAGATGATGCCATCCGCGGCAAACCCTCGGGTGAGGGCATCGCTGATCCTGAGCCCCTCGATACTCTCGAATCCCAGTTCCGTCATGTTTCCATCCCGGGGCGACTCTTTCACCAAATGCCGCATCATACAAGGTCATTGCTTATGGCGGGGCCCCGGGGTATGTTCATTCAACACAAAAGGAAGAGATCATGAGCCAACTTTCAGAAAGCAAACGACTGGCGGTTTTCTGTGATTTCGAGAATGTCGCCCTGGGTGTGCGGGATGCACACTATGAAAAATTCGACGCATCCAAGGTGCTGGAGCGCCTGCTGCTGAAAGGCAGCATCGTGGTCAAGAAAGCCTACTGCGACTGGGAGCGTTACAAGGAATTCCGCGCGGCCATGCACGAGGCGGCCTTCGAGCTGATCGAAATCCCCCACGTGCGCCAGGCCGGCAAGAACTCGGCCGACATCCGCATGGTGGTGGACGCTTTGGACCTTTGTTACACCAAGTCCCACGTGGACACCTTCGTGATCATCAGCGGAGACTCGGATTTCTCGCCCCTGGTCAGCAAGTTACGCGAGAACAACAAATTCGTGATCGGAGTGGGAGTCAAGAACTCCAGCAGCGACCTGCTGGTGGCCAATTGCGACGAATTCATCTACTACGACGACCTGGTCCGTAAGAAGAAACCCCGCAGGCCCAGTGCCAAGAAGACGACCGCCCGGCCCGGCGCCCCCGCGGCGTCAAAAACGGCCAAGTCTTCCCCCAAAGGTGCAGCCGACAAGAAAGCCGACAAGGAAGACGCGGAGCAGGAGAAACGTCTCCAGGAAGCCCTGGATCTGCTGATGGGCACCTTGGCGGCCCTGGCCGAGGAGCGCGGCGCCGAAGAGAAGATCTGGGGCTCGATGGTCAAGCAGACTTTAAAGCGCCGGCGTCCCGACTTCAACGAATCCTACTACGGCTTCCGCAGCTTCAACCGCCTCCTGGAAGAAGCCGCCTCCCACGGCCTTCTGGAACTGGAACTGGACGAAAAATCCGGCGGGTACATAATCCGCGGCTTTCACCCGGATGATTAGTGAAGCAATGACGTCGGGCGGGCGGGTACGGTCGTCAACTACAGATCTCCAGGCTACGATGCTCACGCATAGCCACGTCCAAGGAATTGATTACCCTGGCGTTGCCTAAGGCGTCATCTATCGGCCATGGGAACTCGGCCCGGCCCAGGCAGGCATCGGCAAAGGCCTCCACCTGCAGCCGGTAGGCGTCTGCCCCCGGGACCTCGATAATCTCGTCCGGCTGCTGCCAGCGTTGGATGCGGATGGCGCCGGGCTCGAGCCCCTGCACCCAGGGTCTATCGAGCACCAGGCTGGCCTCGGTGCCCCCGATGAGCACCCGGTGACGCTCGGCCGCCGCTATAGAGGCCTCGATGCGGGCGATGGGTCCATTGGCGAAGTCCAGAATCCCCACAATAGTTTGATCAAGGCCGCCCTCGATCCGGGCGTGGGCCGAGACCCGGACAGGCTCAGCGCCCGCCACCCAGCGGGCCAGGTGGATGCAATAGCAGCCCACATCCAGCAACGCGCCCCCGCCCAGTTCTGCCGTGGCCGGCAGGGCATCCGGCTCGTCGTTGAGGAAGGTGAACTCCAGATCCAGGCTGACTATCTCACCGATGGCGCCCTCCCGCACGAGCTCCAGCGTGCGGATCAGCAGGGGGTGGTGGCGGTACATGTACCCCTCGGCCAGCGGCAATCCGGCCTCACGGGCTTTCCGGCACACCTGCTGAGCCTCATCCAGGCTGGTCACCAGGGGCTTTTCACACAGAACCGGGAAGCCTGCATCCAGGGCCCGGATGGTCCACTCGGCATGCAAACTGTTGGGCAATGGGAGGTAGATGGCGTCCAGCTGATTGCGGGCGGATAGCAGATCGTCATAGGCCCCGAAGGCGGTCTGAACCCCATGGGCCGCGGCCCAGGCCCGGGCGCGCTCCGGCGTGCGGCTGGCCACCGCGACAACCTGGCCATTGTCGCTCGCATGTATTGCCCGAACCATTTCGGAGGCGATGCCGGCTGTGCCAATGATGCCCCAGCGGATAGTGTCGGTCATGGCTCATTTTCCTTCCAGGCTTTTTCATAGCCAACCAAAACCTAATAACCTTAGACCGTCCCCGCTTTTTCCGCCCGCTTTTTCCCTATGCTTCATGAGGCGCTATCCAGCTATACATATAAGATAATATATTGACATTTATTACCAGATGAAGTAGTAATAGATAACATGATAGCCACTAAAGGAATCAGATCAATTGCCTGACAAGCTTCTATCATTGACCACTCCAGGGCAACTCACACGAGAGCTTGGTGAGCGGATTCGTCAACTGCGTTTGCTAAGGAACTGGACAAGGAAAACGCTGGCATCCAGGGCGGGCGTTACACCATCGTCACTGAAGCGATTTGAAACCACCGGAAAGGCATCCTTGAGCCTGGTCCTTCTGGTTGCGCACGCCCTGGATCGACTCGAAGACTTCGAGACGATCTTCCATCCTCCCCGGGCTGGAAGTCTTGCGGAACTCGAAAAGACACAACTCCCCGCCAGGAAGAGAGGGCGCAAATAATGAAGAAACTCAGCGTCCTGTTTCGCGCAGATGCACGAAATGAACGTCCGCTGGGCACCCTGGCCGAGGTAAACGGTGTCATCTACTTCGAATATGATACGTCATTCCTCGCCTCCGGCTGGAGTCTGTCTCCCTTTAGGCTGCCCTTTCGAGAGGGTCTTTACGAACACAAGGATCTGTCCTTCGGCCCGTTGCCTGGTCTCTTTGATGATTCTCTGCCTGACGGGTGGGGCCTGTTGCTGATGGACAGATTTTTTCAGAGTCTTGGTTTATCACTGACCGAGATCGGCCCCCTCGATCGTTTGGCCTACCTGGGATCGCGCACCATGGGGGCCTTGGCTTATCGGCCGTCTGAAGACTTGTCTATCGACTCCGGTTTATTCGACTTGCAAAAACTGGCCGTGGAGTCGCAAAGAATCCTTGCCGGTCATGCGTCCGAGATTCTTCCTGTCCTGTTTAAAACCGGGGGCTCTCCCGGCGGAGCAAGGCCCAAGGTTCTGGTCGGCTACTCCCCGGAAAAGGATCGGGTCATTTCAGGAGAAGAGGATCTTCCATCAGGCTACCAACCATGGATGGTCAAGTTCGCTTCCAAGGCCGACGATGTCCATGCAGGCCTTGTTGAGCAGGCATACGCCCAGATGGCAAAAGCCGCCGGAATCAGCATGCCCCCTACTCGTTTGTTCACTACCGGGAAAGGCGAGTCGTTCTTTGGTATCAAGCGCTTCGACAGACGAGGCCGGCGGCGAGTCCATACCCACACCTTCGGCAACCTGATCCATGCCAACTTCCGTATACCATCGGCGGACTACAATGATTTATTGAAAGCCACCGCTCTGCTGACCCGCAACCACCAAGACGTCGAACAAGCATTTCGACGCATGGTGTTCAATGTCATAGCCCATAACCGCGACGATCACGTCAAGAATTTTTCTTTCTTGTTCGACGACCAAAACGAAGAATGGTCTTTAGCGCCCGCATACGACCTGACCCTGGCAGATGGGCCCGGCGGCGAGCACAGTATGACGATCGCCGGTGAAGGAAGAAACCCTGACCTGAAACATATCATGCAAATTTCCTCGGCCCATGGAATCAAAAGAAGAAAGGCTCAGGCCACCATTGAAGAAGTCAAAACAGCCGTCAAGGCCTGGCCGGACTTTGCCCATCAGGCAGGCCTGCCTACCGACACGGCAGATTCCTTGTCCAACAGGTTTTCACCCATCGGCTGATGATGAACCGTACTCAAGGGTACCAGCAAGCTGGCAAACTGTAATTTTTGGACAGTACGGCTCAACCCAGAATGAGAAGCGCCAGAATAATGTTCTTAATGTACCAACGTCCCCTGTTTCTTCTCCTTTTTAGAATATAATAGGCGCAATGTGCTTCCGGCGGAGGCGGGCAAGTGGGGAAAAGACGCAAGGAAGGGAACGGGCGGAGCAAGGGCGTTCGGCTGACGGCCAGAGGAATCGTGTTGGCGCTGTTCGCCGTGTTTGCCTGTGTCAGGGTGCCGGAAGTTCGCCCGCCTGCGGCCAGCGGTGCGCCGGTGATCACCCGGGACGCCGACCGAGACAAGGTTCCCGACTCGCATGACAATTGCCCAACTGTCGCCAACCCTCGCCCACTATGCGGCGACGACCGTGATTGCAGGTTTGCGGGGGACTCCTGCACCCGCGAGGGGCATTGCCTGGCCCAGCAGGACCGAGACGGCGACGGTGTAGGTGATGCCTGTGACGGCTGTTTGCACCCGCCTTGCTTCCGCGACTTTTTCGAAAAAGGGAGTAGTTTCTACCGGCCGGCTTCTGAAGGGGAGGAAGCGGATTCCGATCAGGACGGGATCCCAAACGATTCGGACAATTGTCCATTCGCCGTGAACCCGGACCAGGCTGACAGCGACAGCGACGGTTTCGGCAACACATGCGACATGTGCTGGACGCGGGCCGATACTCCAGTCGACAGCAACGACGATTGTCCCGCCGCTCCCTACAGCCGGGATCCGGCCTGCGGGAATGCCTGTGATGCCTCGGGGGACATCGACGGGGATGGGATTGCCGACGGCCGGGATTCGTGCCCGCAGATACAGACGCCAACATGTGACAGCGACTTGGACTGTTTGGGACAGATATCCTGCAACCTCCAGACCGGTCGCTGTGCCCTCCACGAGGACGACGACGGCGATGGACGAGGAAACCCGTGTGACAACTGCTGGAAGGTTCCGAACCCGGCTCAGCGAGACACCGATCGGGATGGTATCGGTGATGCCTGCGACCATGACCAGGACTTCGACGGCATTCCGGATGAGAGAGACAAATGCAAATATATTCCCTTCGGAGATTCGTCCGACACCGACTCCGACGGTCTCGGCGACGCTTGCGACTCGGACATCGATGGAGATAGTATCGAGAACGGTTCGGATCCTTGTCCTACGCTGGCATTGAAAACGCGCGGGGATCGGGATGCAGATGCGGTGCCGGATCTGTGTGACAACTGCCCGGATATCGCGAATCCCACCCAAGTGGACCAGGACAGAGACCATATCGGCGATGCTTGCGATGATGATGTCGACGGGGACGGAATTGCCAATGCCAGAGACCCTTGCCGCTACAAGCCGTCTCACAGATGCATACGTGACGTCTCTTGCCGAAACACGCGCTGTCTGCCCCAGCACTTCTGCGCCGAGGCGAAAGATTCCGACGGGGACGGCTACGGAGACAACTGCGATTTCTGCCCGCGGCTGCCGACTGTAACCCAAACTGACAGCGACAACGACGGCGTGGGTGACGAGTGTGATCTTTGCCCCCGACACCCGGATCCCAGGAACGGCGATTTCAACCACGACGGGCTGGGCGACGCCTGCACGGATTCCGACGGTGACGGACTCTCCGATTTCGAGGAACTGACCGGCGGCAGGGATGTCGCCATCACGAATCCCGCCCGGCAGGATACCGACGGGGACTGCGTGGATGACTACCAGGAATGGCTTCAGGGAACCGATCCGACCAAGCCCGACACCGATAATGACGGTCTTTCCGACGGTTACTGCCGTCCGGCCGGCAACGGCAAGAGCGTGGCTTGCCCCAAGGATCCCAAGCCGTTGGATCGGATGCCGGAAATGCAAGACGTTCTCTACTGGGACATGGAGAAAATGAAAGCATCCTTTCTTCCCTGCCCCTGTGCCACACGCAGGCGTTGCCTGAATGTGGAATTGGGCGGCACGCGGCTCAGGCTCCAGCGAGTTTCCATGAACAAGCACGATGTGATGATCTACAACCCTACCGATCCCCTGGTACGCATCCACCGCAAGATTGAAGCGGTGCCCTGTAAAAAGAATTACGACTCGTTTCCAATGAGTTGGCGCTGGTGGCGCGAGAAAAAGGAGACCGGTCTGCTCTTCCGTGTTCTGGGCTCTTCTTTACCCGGCGAGCAACATTGGCAATTCACCTGGTGGCCATTGCTATCCATCGGGATAGACGAGGCGCTTGCCGAAAAACTTTGCGGATGCGCCCCATCACAGCGCACCCATCATCACGGAAAGTAAAAAGGAGAAACCGGGGACGGAGGTCTGGCAAGTCCATGTTTCTACAGGGTCGGACATACCTCCGTCACCGATTCACACAAAACGTATTTCTTGGAAAGCTGTGACAATGGGGTGGTGTATTGTCGAGAAGAAAAAAAGAGGGGATTTGTCATATCTGCGGCACAGAAGGACCACTGTCGAAGGAACATATCCCACCCAAAAAGGCTTTCAACAATTGCACGGTATTCTTACACCGCTTCACTGAGATCCGCGATACCGGTGTGACAAAGTGGCAAAAAGAACAAAGACAGGGTGGAAACTACGCCTATGTACTATGCGAAAAATGCAACAACGATACAGGATCCTGGTACGCGGATGAATACGTGAAGTTCGCTCATGCGCTTGCGCCATTGTCATCCACTGAACGAGTGGGTCATAGAGTCGGAATAGTGTTTCGGAAGCTCAAGCCTCTTCAAGTAACCAAACAAGCAATCGCGATCATGTGCACCACCTGTGGACCAGATTTCTCAAAGAAGCATCCCCATCTGAAGAAATTTCTTCTCAGCAAACATAAACGTGGGTTGCCGCATCATCTACACCTGTTTGCATACCTGCGTTGTCAACCTGGTATGAGAACTTCAGGGATCGCCGGTCAACTTGATCTTCGTGGAAACAACAAGGTTGTCGCTGAATTCTCATGCTGGCCAGTCGGTTGGATCCTTGCATTTGATGATCACCGTGACATATTGGCCGCCGAAGTAACACATTGGGCGAGCTGCGAATTTGATGAGTCGCAACAGGTTCAAATCCAAATGCCATGTCACTGGACAGCGACCAAATATCCAATGGACTTCCGGAGTCCGGCACAGGTTGAGAGGCAAGCCGAGCAGTCACAAAAACACTATAAGGAGAGGAAAAGGTGAAATTTCTCCTCGACACAAACATCTTCATACCATTAGAACCAACAAGCTTCGATGACATTGAGGAAGGGACCGGACTTGCCTCCGAATTATTGAGATTGTTCGCATCATCGGCACATCAACACTACATTCATCCGGCCATATCCAAAGACATAGGAAGGGACACGGATTTAAAACGGAAAGCACTTCGCCAGATTCTACTCAAGAAGTACCCCGAACTGCCTGAACCGCCACCCATTCCGAGCCAAATGGAATCCAGTTTGGGCCAGGTACTACCTGACACGAATGACTGGGTGGACCATCAGCTTCTGGCTGCGGTGACTCAGGACGCTGTCGATTTCCTAGTCACTGAAGACGTTGGCATACATAGAAAAGCCAAAAAGCTCGGAATCAGTGACCGAGTCGCCACGATTCCAACTGCCATCTCCATCATTCATGGTCTCTTCGACACAGTGCCACCGGAACTCCCGGCTGTTCAGGCAACCAAGGCTCATTTGTTGAATAAGGAGGATCCGATTTTTGAAAGTCTCCGTGCCGACTATGGATCGGAATTCGATGGTTGGCTGGTAAAATGCAAACGAGAGCACAGGGACACATGGATCGTAATGGGGAACCAATCTGACTATGCGGCGATCATGATAGTCAACCAGGAGCAAGACCCGAAGTACAGGAATCATGGGATGTCAGGAAAGATTCTGAAGTTATGCACCTTCAAAGTATCGGAGAAGTACAACGAGCAAAAATATGGAGAACTGCTTCTGAAAACCATATTCGAATACAGCAGAAGGAATCAATACGAATGGCTCTTTCTGGAGGTCTTCCCAAAACAGGAACATCTCATCGGATATCTCGAGGATTTCGGGTTCGAGAAGACAGGAGGCAAGAGCGATAAGGGTGAATTTGTCCTGTCGAAGCCAATGGTAGTCGACGAATCAGACAGGACGACCATGGAAGCTCTGCCTTTCCATGTGCGATATGGCCCCTACGAAGCCAAGATTTCCAACAATCTCTGTTTTGCAATCCCCATAAAGCCAGCCTACCACCGTTTGCTGTTTCCCGAACTTGAAAAGGGCCAGATTGATCTCTTTGCTGGGCGAACTCCATTTGGCAACAGCATTCGAAAGGCGTACCTATGTCACGCTCAAAGCCGTCAGATATGCCCGGGCGCATACTTGCTTTTCTACCGCTCACACGACAAGCAAGCGGTGATGGTGACCGGGGTAGCTGAAAAGACCCTCGTGTCAGACAATCCTGATACAATCAGCAGGTTCGTTGGGAAGAGAACCGTGTACGGGTTTGAAGAGATCACCGAATTCTGCGGTAAGCGTGAAGTTCTTGTAATCCTGTTTCGGAAATCACGTGAGTTGGAACCACCGATTGGCGTTGACGAACTCACAGAAAACAGAGTCCTTGCAAGAGCGCCGCAGTCAATTGTATCAATACAAGAAGGGGCATTACCATGGCTGGAACAAAGAATCAGAAAATAGCGCTACTTTCAGTACATCCACAGTTCGCCTCCAGAATCATGTCCGGCGAGAAGCGGATCGAGTTCCGGAAAGTGAATTTCGCCGAGAAAGTGACCCATGTGGTTGTCTACGCTACGGCGCCGGTCGGTAAGATACTCGGATACTTTGAAGTTGAGAGCGTTGACGTGGACAAGGTGAACATTCTTTGGTCACGATACTCATCTGATGGCGGGATTTCAAAAAATGCCTTCTTCGAGTACTTCGGTGATTCCCGGAAAGGGGTCGCAATAGGTGTCGGCAATACTTTCGTCTGCTCAAAACCGATGAATCTCTCCAATCTATCCAAGTCGACCACTCCTCCACAAAATTTCATCTACCTTGAGAAGACTCAATTTGATCGGATCAGAAAATGTTCCACCTCTACAAGCAGAGCACCATGAATGAAGCTTTTGGTGATGTATTCGAAGAACGCCGGGAAGAAGTGCTTGAATGACATTCAAAGAGAGATTTCGGGACCTACAGGAGCTTGTTCGAGAACTGGTTTTGATCCGGGAACATAACCTTCAATTCAAGGAGGACGATTCCCAGAAAACCCTTCTTCTATTCGCTGAGGCCTCTCTTTGTTTGATCGTCTTGGAAAGGTTCTTGAGAATATTGCCATCGGTAAAAGCTACAGAACGAGACACTTTGTTCAACCTTCTGGGACGTGCCACAAGCAGCAAGGTCGGAGTTCTACACTTCGTTGACCTGAATTCCGGCAGACCAGTTCTTGATGAGCAACGCCGTCAGCGCATCATCCATGAGATCAAAGACGTCAGGAATACCCTCCAACACGGGAACTACGAGCAGGCTGCAAGGCAGTCAGGTTGTTCAACCACCGTCGAATACTTCAATAAGTTCTTTGCGTCCGAGATCGAAGAACTGTACAAGATCACAGACAGCCTCATGAAGCAGATCGACGCCGATACCGGAGAGCCTTGGCAGCAAAGCAAATGAGCAACTTTTCTGCATATACAGCGGTGAACATCAGCCACGAAGCCGGTGACGGTGGTCTGGTAAGCCCCTGTTTCTACAGAGCTGAATATGCCTCATCCTCGTCGTAAAGTCGGCAAGGAAAACAAGTGAATCCAAGGGATATAACTCTAAAACTATTTTTTCAATCAACACCAACAGGAATTCTTGTGCCAGTGATTCAGTTGCCAGAGACAAGAAACCAGAAATTTAGCGAATTGTTTGGTTTCGCGCCTGCTGTGAGTTGGCGACTTCTCACGGGAAAAAGGCCGACCTGGCAGGACGTGATCGAGCAACTCAAGAGATATGATCTACGCGTGCTTCTCAATCGAATCATGTGTCTTTCAATTGAATGCCGGGACAATGGAAGCGACCAAGAAACCCAGAAAAGACTTCTTGTAGGCTTGCTTGGTCAGGGGCAGGCGGAAGCAATACTGGAAAAAGCATTCCGTAATCTTGTTCAAAAAGGTGATACAAAAATCCTTCGCTTCTTCTTCGAGCTTCAGCTGATCAACGCTGCCAGAATCGCTCTACTGTATTGTGACACTCAATATCATGACCATCATCCAAATGATCTCAAAGCTCTTGCAAACGCACTTTTGATGATCACTGACTTGCTGGATCTTCCTGATGAAAGCGAACGTACTGACGAATCAATGGGGAGGTTTCTGCGGGTCAATCTATTGGCTCAATATCAAGGGAAGCTAGCGCACAGACTTGCCCGAGCTCATCTACTGCACACAGGTTCGGGAATGGGAGGACAACTCGATAGCTTTTCAGAACGACTCTCGGAGTTGACAAAACTCTCTCCGGATCTGGTGATGACGGCAGGTTTGACTGTGTGGTCAATGATGCGTTCTTTTTCCAAGGAGGATATTGTCAAGGGCGATGTCTTCATATCAAAGGATGGACTATTCAGGAATTTCAGGTTCTCGAAAGAAGAAATCGATAAGATGTGGGACCTGTCATGTGTCAGTGCGGCTCGGATGAAGGCAGAGTTGAGGAAAACGTGGAAAGATGAGAATCCAAATCCCTTCAATCTATTGCCATTCCAAAAATGGCCATTGATTGAGCTTGAAAACAATGTGTATTGCCCGAGCATCCAATTGCTGTTCACTCGCTTTGCGGAAGGGCTCCATCATTTTCAGCTTTCAGACAGCCAAGAAGACAATTGGGACTACCTCAGGATTCTTGGATACAAGTTTGAACAATATGTTGATAACCTGATCTGTACTGTTCGAGGTGGTCACGGCGCAGTTGCTGGATACAACAGAGATCAAATTGGTGACGCAACGAATCAGATTGTCAAATATGGTGATGGAGTGATTGCATACGGAAATGAAGCCATATTGATTGAAGTGAAATCTGGCTTCTTGGATCATATTGCGGCGTCGAAAGGAGATTCGGAGAAATTTGAGAAGTTCTTCAACGACAAAATAGTTGAAGGTGCAGAGCAATTGGGAAAACTACTTGAGCGAGCGGAAGCTGGTCAACTTCGAGACATCGGTGTCGAGCCGAATAGCTTCAACCGTTACTACCCAATACTCATTCTACAACAACCATTCTTCGAAGTGACCCTCTACGAAAGGCTCCAGTCTGCATTGAAAGAAAAGGGTATCCTTGAAAACGTGAAAGCTGCTCCGATACAGGTGATCGATATAGGAGCATTTGAATACCTGATAGGTGAAGCGGAAAGAGGGACGGACATCTTGACGATCATCAAAGGCAAGGCGCTGCATCCTACCTGGCACAATCTAGAAATGACCCGATACCTCTATAGCCAATATGGAGAGTTGAAGTATTGCGAATACCTTGAGAAGAAGTACGACAGCATCTTCAGTAAGATACTGGACCAATTGGATGAAAGACGATAGGAACACTCAACACCGTAGACTAGTCTGAAAACACGCGAGAAGTCGAAGACGGAGGTCTGGCAAATTCTCCGTCACTGTTCTCGTCTCTTTGCAGGTGGACTGGATGATGATCAATGGTCGACGAATCCCGCGCTTTCACGAAACCGTCAATAATATTTTATCTCACCATCAATACCTTCCATCAGGCGTGAATGCTTCGCTATCATCCCAATCGTCCTCATCCACGTCGATCGCTTTCTCGATCCAAAGGAGGCTGAGCACAATTCCATAGCTACCAAGCACCTTAGAGTGCTCGCATATTACTGCGTCGTCTACGAACTTGCCCTCAAGCCATGATGAAGCATCAACACTTTCCGCCCATGTTGGCAAGGCCTTACCATGGAAATAATCGTATGCAAGAGAATCCTCTTTGAGTTCCTGACCCACGGGAATCCAAAAGCCAAAGTCCTTACTAGCCGTGAATGATTTGATGCAGCCTTGGTGCGAAAACACAACTGCGCAACGCTCGTCGCAACACGAGACGAAGCGTCGGGCGGTGGCGCTTAGGCTCGTGTTGAACATCTCTGCCAGTTCTGCGATGGTACTCATTGATGGCTTCTTATTTCTTATTCGCGGGATCACCATAAACCGAGGAAGAAGGAGTTCTGCTGCGAAGGCGTTTGCCTCAATCTCCTTCTTCGGTAGGCTCAACCGTTCGAATCCGAGCGCTGCCACATCCTCGGCAGAGCAGATTCGCAACATGTTGTTTTCGTCATGTAATCGAAGGTGTCCTATCTCGTGCGCAATATCAAATCGGCGCCTAGTCAATTCGCGTACACGGTCACTGACAGAGATCATGGCTTTGCTGCCAACGCGCAATAATCTCGCCTCGGCTCCTGTCAAACGACAGTCGCGCACTATGGCGCCACACAAGCCAGCAATCGCCTCCACGTCGATCTCTACAGGTTCATTGATTCTCCAAAGCTGTAGCAGTCGCAAGGCCTCTTGTTCGGCGTAGGCGCTCACTCATTTCTCCTCGTTGGTTGGTCCTTCCATTCCCATGAGTTCACGCAACATCTCGCGAAGGTCCTCGTCGCTTTGTTCCTCGAAATTCCTGAACTCGGCTGCGATTTCCAACCCTCTCGTCGATACAAACTTCAGAATCGCGTCGATAAGACCAACACGAGTATTAGGTAGTTCCATTTGGGCTGCACGTCGACTGAAACTGGCGAGTGCATCATCGCATGTATGCGCGACTGTAACTCGCGCCGTGCGAATGAGATCATCTACAAATGCAGCGATGCTATGGCTGACTGTATCCGGTTCATAGCCCGTCTCTCGAAGAAAGGCGTCTATGTCTTCAGCGGATTGCGGCTCATTCATGTGGTCGAACATGTCACCCACCGCCGAAACTAAGTCACAATCTGTGTTGATGGGTTTCTTGGTACTCATGGCTCCACCACCTTTCCTGCGTGACGATATAGACGCTTCGATCTATTGTAGATATCCTTTGTAGAGACACCAAGATGTTCGGCGAGCATCCGCGGCTCGGGTCCAAATCCCGCCATGATCGCTTCCGCCATATCCACAAGTTCCTGGTCATCATCTATGGCCTCTAATAGTTTCGTGACCTGCACCTTCGCTCTTTCTCGCTCCTCTTTTGCAATGACATCATCAAGAGCATCCTGGCACTCATCTGGAATCTGTGATTCCGTTTTTGCAGGAAAGGTTGGCCGTTCCTCGTCGCAATCAGGCTCCGGTGAGAACAGTTGCTCTCGACGATGAGTAGCCGAATTAACAAGGGCGTCAAGAATGCTGTTTGCCTGGTCTTTCAACCACGGAACTAACGGACCCTTTTCAGGATCCCATTTCCTGTACCGACCATTGTCGATCCCCTGAGCGCCGGCGAGGGTCCTCTCTATCGTCTCGTGAACGACATCCAGCGCCTCGTTGCCCTTTGGCAGTATTGTTGAGCCGTATCGCCATCGATATTTCCCACAGCGCCACACCACATGCGCAAAAAGCTCTTTGCCGATGCTCTCCCAATTCGCCGCACACAATAATTCAAGAACACGACTATCCAATTTGCAATCCCCTTCAATTGCGGCTGCCATACACAACGCTACCGATCCCAAGAAATTATTCGCCACGAAAGTGGCAAAAATCTTCTGGAGATCAGTAGAAGGATGTGGCGGCACGGTGTCGCACAAAACTTTCCCAGGAAAGGAGATTCTAGATCATGAATAGCAAACAGAAACCCGATCAACATGAGAAACCCGACAAGCCATTTCACATCATCGTTGACCAAAAACCCCACGACTGGTCTGAGCCTTTTATCACAGGGGCGCAGATTAAGCAGCTCGCTAGTGTGGATCCAAACACTTACGATGCTTGGCAGGATGTTCCCGGGCCTGAGGACCGCCTAATCGGGGATTCCGATCGTGCAGATCTTACTCCCCACGGTACTGAGCGATTCTTCACCGGCAAGAGGACCACGACCGAAGGCTATGCATGAGCTTCCTTCCGCCAGTAGACCAGAAGTATCTTGCCAACAAGGGCATCATCTACGAAGAGTTGGTGGACAGTGGCCGGAAAGGCGTGGTTTTCAGCAAACACCCCTTGCCAGCGGGGCGGTTCGACGCCACGGAGGTCAACGTCTTGGTCATTATGCCGCCAGGGTACCCGGACATAGCCCCCGACATGTTTTACTTGATGCCCTGGGTGAAATTGGTCCAAGGCAATCGGTATCCGAAAGCCGCTGACCGGCCGCTGAACTTCGGCGGTAAGCGCTGGCAGCGTTGGTCCAGGCATAACTCCGAATGGCGTGCTGGTATTGATGGCATTTGGACGATGCTCAAACGCATCGACCGCGCCATCGAGGAGGCAGCTTGACCATGTACACCCTTTCGCTCCGTGAAGAACATGTAGATGCTCTCGCTGGTCATCTCCTCCGAGAGGATGGCCATGAAAGGGCTGCTTACCTACTGTGCAACCAAGTGCGAGTCGGGCGCGACCCATGGGCTCATCACGAGCGTCGCACGTTCCTGTCGGCAAGAGTCATTCCTGTGAACGACGACGAAGTCGTCTCGGCAAACGGGAGACATGTTTCGTGGCGTACAGGTGGTTTCGCCAAAGCACTCAAGGTGGCCGAAACCAACGGCCAAGTGGTCACCATCGTCCACTGTCATCCTCAAGGTGTTACCTCGTTCTCGACGGAAGACGACGCCAACGAGTCTGACCTTCTTCAAATGGCAATTAACAGGAACGGCATCGGCACCAACATCCTGAGCTTGCTGCTCACCGAGGATCACAAGCTTTCTGGACGTATCTGGCTCAACGCTGGGCCCAAAAGGCATGAGCCATTCGAGATGATTCGGGTGACGGGCAGGCGAGTGCAACTGTACCACCCCGGCCAGGCGGAAGGCTTACCCCTTTCGACGTTACACCGACAGGCCCTTGTATTCGGCGAGGCGCTAAACCGCGACCTTCGTGCTTTGCGGGTAGGTGTGATTGGATGTGGCGGCACTGGCAGCGCAGTCGCAATGCTTCTGGCTCGCCTCGGCGTCGGCCAGTTGCTCCTCGTGGACAACGACATTGTCGATCGCACAAATCTGAACCGCCTGTATGGCGCAAGCCAAACCGACGCGGACGCCATGCTGGCCAAGGCAGAGGTCGTCGCTAACTCTATTTCGGGCATGGGAATTGGGGTGAGAACCGTGCCGATTGTAGCGTGGGTGGGCGATGACAGATGTCGAGACGCCCTCCGCGCCTGCGACGTTGTTTTTGGATGCACAGATGATCATGATGGTCGCCTGTTACTCAATCGCTTTGCCTACTACTATCTCGTTCCGGTCATTGACGTTGGACTCGCGATCGAGGTCGACCATGGCGAACCACCGTTGGTGAGGGCGCTGGACGGTCGGGTCACTGTGCTTGGACCGCGCCACACCTGCCTCATCTGCCGTAACATCGTGAACACACAGAATGCACTCGCCGAGGGTCTCCGGCGCTCCAACCCCGAAGAGTACAAGAGGCAAAAGGTTGAGGCCTATGTGCTCGGGGAAGGCGATCCGAGCCCAGCGGTTGTGACATTCACAACAGAAGTCGCCTGTATGGCGGTCAATGAGTTAATCCATCGGATGCAAGGTTTCCGAGGCGCCGAAGGCGCAATTGACAATCGACTGCGTAAGTTCAATTTGATGACGGACAGACGCCCAGGGCACAAACCAATACCTGGCTGTTCTATCTGCGACAGTGACGCCATCTGGGGCAAAGGCGACGTGGAGCCTTTTCTCGGAAGGGTCGGCTGACAATGGAGTTCATCAAGTCTTTTGTCCTGAGTATCCTTGTTCGACTTGGCTTCATTTCGAAGCCGGAATTAGTAGCTCGTATTGTAGCACGTCATCCGCTGCAGGAAGCAATCGAGCCTGGGTTTATCTACATTGTGGGAGGGCGACATTACCAGAAGTGGGCCTACCTGCGCTGCCCTGCAGACAGGAGCGAGGTCATCCAACTATGCCTTTTGGCGAAGCACCGGCCGCGGTGGACCGTCACCGTGGACCGACTTGGGCGTCCGACAATCTACCCCTCAGTCAGGCAGTTAAACGGATCGTTTGCCCATTTTTGGGTCAAGAGCGGGAGAATCGAGTGGTGTTTCGACAGTGGTACCCTAGTAAACGGAATTTCCTTGAGAGACATTGATTGACCTGGAGATTGACACATTTTTGACACAACAACCGTGAAAGAAACCTGGCTATTCAAGACTCACTTCTAAGATTTGACATGGCTCGCTGGTGTTCCCACGGTATCTGCTAACAGACGATTTCGGTCCCTCACAATCAAGTCTGCAATCTCTCGAAGCGTTGTGATAATCCAGCGATTTGCCGGAGATCCACTGCTATATTTAGCTTCGGCATAATACTGAACTCTGCCTTGGTCGCCTAGCCGTTTGACCTCAGCAAAGTGCTTTTCCTGTTTTGGGTTGTAAACCCCAAGTGTCCGTCCACCATACTGGTTAAGGATTGAAAACACAGGAATATCGCTAGGACCATCAGCAATATAGAGCATGTTTCTAAGCGGAATACGTCGATCCTCTTGCGCGACTAGATGGTTCACTCCTACATTTGGGTCCTTGTTTGTTCCCTTGTTAATCTCCCAAATAGCTCTTGTCTTTGTAGTATTATCTAAGAAATAAGCAATTTGCGAGATTTCACAAGATGAACCAGATTCTGTCGGCGTTTTTTCTTCAGCACAGGTAAAGCCAGGTGGAGCAGCACTCTCAATAAACTCACAAGCCCAAACATCCTCCACGTACTCTGCAATCTTGCTGCCGAGAATAACCTGTCGTAAACCCGTGGATACAATATAATGCTCGACCAATATCTCGTGCTTGGAGTATTCTTTGTCTTCTTCAATTGCTTTCTTCACCTCCGGAAAGAAGTCAGGCAATCCGGGGTAAAATTCTTGTTCTGAACCAAACGCTCGAAGACGCTCGTTTGTCAATCCAGACATCTTGCCTTCTCGGACATACGTGAGGATGTGGCCCAGATACGCAGTATCCGGTGATACTATGATATTCTGACTACTCTTGTAGTGCTTCGGTAGATTGTTGACCTCACTCCAGAATTTATCTTCGTCAATACCGTAGTCGGAGAAGATAGGTGATTGTTGGTATCCGGGAATCAATGTCTGGTCGAAATCCCAAATTACAGCAATTGTGTTCCCAGAGAAAATATGAACAGCCACTGTTGTGTCCCTTTAATAAATAAGTTGAAAGGCAGTCTAAGTCACGGAGTTTCTGCAGTCCCAAACTTGATCTTTTGTGATGTATCGTCCAACCACCATGATTGAATACGATCTGCGTAATCCCTGAGGTGTTTGTGGGCCTTGCCTATACTAGCAAGAGGAACAAGAATCCAAACTTCGATTCCCTCGCGACGAAAGGTCTCAAAAGTCTGCATGTCTTTAATTGACACAGCCTCAAGACCAGAAACTGCTGTCTCAAACCGACGCAATTTAGGGAGATAAATGCTGTGACTCAGTAATGCCCCCGCGATTTCGGTCGAAATAGGACCATGATCAGTCCAACGATAGGTGTTCGCAGCTGTTGCAACAACCTGACCAAGAAGTTCTTGAGTGGTCAATGACGCCTCCAATTTTGAGCTTATTTTTTTTATTTTACTTTTCCTGGCATAGCAAAGTCAACAATGTGTACCGCACCCGGTTCTTTGGACACAAGTAAAAACAATGCAGCCTCGGCCAGGGCGTACTCACGGCGCGCTTGAGCCGGACTGCGGAATGCCATCTTCTCGATCAGCCACTTCTCGTTGTAGCGCTCGACGAACGCTTTTACAGCCGCTCTAACCTCTTCGACGTTGCGGAAGATCCGCCCGTAGATTGCCTGCTCATTCAGCGTGCGGTTGTACCGCTCGACGACACCGTTCGTCTGCGGCTCCTCTACAAAGACCCACGACGGCGTGATGCCCCAGTAGCGAATCTGCTCCCGGAGGGAGATATTGTCAAAAGTTGTGTTTGAGAACATGAGCGCATCCTTCGAAGATCCATTTCAGGCGACTGCTTCTTTCAATTCACCATCGACGAACTTCACACCCTCAATGACCTTGGCAATGAGCTGATGACCGTTCAACCGTCGCCAGTGTTGTTCCGCTTCCCTCGCCAATTTGAAGACCATCGTCAGCGTCGCTTGCCTCGACCCACACCCTTTCGTCTGCCTCGTTCGGTGGCGCACCGTCGAGAACGTCGACTCGATAGGGTTCGTCGTTCGAATATGCAGCCAGTGTTCGGCAGGAAAGTCGTAGAAGGTGAAAAGCACATCCTTGTCCTTCACCAGGCACTCGACCGCTTTGGGATACTTGGCCTTGTATCGCTTCTTGAACTCTTCGAAGGCCTCCAGAGCGTCCTTGCGGGTGGCGGACAGGTACATCTCGTTGATCAGTTTCTTGGCGTCCGGCTGAACCCGCTTGGGCATCTTGTCCAGAACATTGGCCGTCTTGCGCACCCAGCATCGTTGCTTCTTTGTTTCAGGGAAGATCTCCTCATGGGCGGCCCAAAAGCCCAGGGCTCCATCGCCAATCGCCAGTTTGGGATCAGTGGCAGGCCCTTGACGCTTCAGCCCCTGCAAAACTGTCATCCAGAATGCCTTGCTCTCGCGGTGCCCATCAAGGATGGCCACGAGTTCCTTCTTGCCGTCTTCCTGCGCACCCATCAGCACGAGCATGCAGGGGCGGTCTTTGTCGAGACGCACGTTGAAGTAGATCCCATCGGCCCACATGTAGACGTACTTCTTCCCACTCAGATCCCGTTTGGCCCAAGCATCGTAATCTTTTTTCCAGCCTTCCTTGAGACGAACGATGTCGGTCGGGCTCAGACCGGCTGCCTTCGGCCCCAAGATGGATGCCAACGCCTCGCTGAGGTCCCCTGTAGATACGCCCTTGAGGTAGAGCACGGGAATCAGCGCATCGACGCTGGACGCACGGCGAAGGAAGGGCGGAAGGATCTTGCTTGTGAACTTCTCGCCTTCACGCTCATCGCGGACACGAGGCTGCTTGATGTTTACACTCCCAACCCCGGTGATCAGATCCCGCTCAGGGAGATGAGCGATTCGAACGACGAGCCGATGACCCTCAGCGTCGGTGTATGTGCGGTGCCAACTCAAATACTCGGCGACTTCGGTTTCAAGGGCTTCATGGAGCAATCGGCGGGCTCCTTCCCTGACCAACTCGTCCAAGACGCTACGAGGGCTTTCGGAATGTTCATCTGGACCTTGGAGGGCAACCACGTGCCCAGCGACAATTAGAACTCCAGGCGACGACAATTAGAATTCCCCATTTTTCAGAGCGTCGTCAGGTGGTAGAAGCACCCGAAAACCTCAAGAAACACAGGAGGCTATCGGGTGACAGCGATGAACGCTCAGGTGAGGAAAGTGATGGAAGAGATAAGCAGAAGCGGGCAGGTCCTGCGCTAGAAATAAAACCTAGGACGGACACTAAGAGACCGGAAATTGAAATCTTGCTGCCACCTTCTCAAGCAAGTTCTAATAAGTTAGACATGGTTGATTACTCTGCAGATTTCATCTCCTCTGATGAGCTAAAAAAGACTGAGTGAGGGCCATAGAGTTCGGGTTCGCGTTGCTCCAGCCGCCAGACCTGTCTTGAAACAATTCGTAGCAAGTAAAGTACATCGTCCACATCGAGATCAGAGAGCGATTCGAAATTAAGTTTCTCAGTGCTTGTTCGTATTGCTTTCATCGCTTTTCTAAGAATCTCTTGGAGTCTGGCGCTTTCCACAAGAGTGAAGCCTATGCCGCTCAGGCTAGCGAGGTAATTTGATTTATCACCAAGACCAATCTCGCTTTTCACTATCCCATGAAGATCAAGACCATACTGATTTGAGAATACATGTATGGAAACCAGGGGGATTACTCTGGGTGACATAGCCACTACTGTCTCATTAGCACCTTGAACTTGGACAAACACGTCGCTCCATCTGAGTCTCAATTGCTCATACCCTGCGGCGATAAATAGCGCACACAAAGCAGTACGACCGTCTTCCTGCATTTGCTTGGCTTTCACTAGAAGTGGGTGGAAAACAGGATCTTGAATGAGATCAAGGAAGTCAACGGATTCGAAGTCCAGGGAAAACAAAATCTCAAATGATCTTCTCAGAAAGGTTTCTGCCGCGTTGATCGTTCTTGCGACACTCGCTTGGCTGAGAACAACTGCCTCATGCTGTACCGGGTTTCGGGCACGCCTTAGTCGCTTCACGGCATCGAGTTGATCCTTGGTGAACTTGCCAGGGTAGGTGTCCTCCAGTGCTTGAACTAGCTCAGGAATACTTGCATTGGTTTTCTCAGAAAGTGCAGATTTGATCGTCGTTTCTATTGCCATATCTGCGATCAACATGGCGCTCATCAGAGAGACATCATCAACACTCTCAAGATCAAGCCGTGCCCTCTGCCATAGTTGCTTGATCATGACGGCCAGTGTTCTGGTCGGTACACTTTCAGCACTAATGTTCTTCGAATTCTCCATGAGGTTTAGGCACTCCTATTTATTTGAATGGCTCACTGTCGCCTCAGGTATACAATGCCAAAAGCGCAGGTCTGGTTATGTTACCGTTCAACATGAAAAAAGACTACCAGACCTCCGATTCTAGGAAAAACCATGGCTCAACTTGTTTAATATTCATGCCAAAGACAGAATCTCAATTCCCTTGTGTCTACAAGTTCCACAATACCGGCTCGTTACGCTCACCGGAGCTGCATGCAACACCTACTGTAGGGCGGGGGTCTCGGCAGGGGATAAACCCCCGCCCTACAATTGCATGCAGCAAAGTGTCAGCCGCTCTTTTTCTTCAAGCCGTTGAGAATCAAATCGACTATTTCGCCGGTGAAGCGATCGAGGGACTTTCTCGAACTGAAGCGGTAATAAGGCGGGGTCAGGAACTCGAACAGGCTGGCCAGCAACTGGCCGGTGGCCGCCGGATCGTCTGCTGCGAAAATGCCGCCTTCGCATCCCTCGGTCACTATCTGGCCCAGCAACTCGCCGTGGCGGCGGACGTACCTATCTAGCCGCTCTACGATCTCCGGCAAGATCGAGGCGAACACGTCCTCGCTGTGGGCATAGCGATTGACAAGATCGAACAGGGTCATGATCCTGTATTGGACGCAGGCCCGCAGCCTCTCTTCCGGCGGTTTGCTTTCAGAGGCTATCCGCTCTAGCTCGCCCGTGATGCGCTGGTTGGTGAGATCGGTAAGGGCCAGCATTATCTCTTTCTTCGACCTGAAATACAGGTAGACGGTGCCCTTGCCTACCTTGGCCTTCCTGGCGATGTCGTCTATGGTCGTCTTGTTGAACCCGTAATGCCGAATCAGCGCCCAGGCCGCGTGAAGTATGGCGTCACGCTTTTCGCTTTTTCCCGTGTGCTCTTTGCCGTCGGCTTTCATCTGGCTTGCTTCAGGCCCCCTTGATGCGGCTTTCGCCGCAGACGACTATCAAGTCGGACCCGCCGGCGAACAACAGCGTCATGTCTAATGACTTGCCCATCTCGACCGCCAGCCCGGTCGGCCTGGAATTACTGATCATTACCGGCAGGCGCGCCCGGGCGGCCTTCTGAACCAGCTCGTAGGAGTTTCTCGAAGACAAGACCACGATTCTGCCGGCGGACAGTTTCCCGTCCATCAAGGCCGCCCCGACGGCCTTGTCGAGCGCATTGTGGCGGCCGACGTCCTCGGCGAAAGAGAGCGGCTGCGCCCGTTCGTCGAGAATCAGCGCGGCGTGCGAGGCCCTGGTCGTTTGGTAGTATCTCTGTTGCTTGTCGAGTTGCTCCAGGCACTCGCGGGCGCTGTCGAAGTCGATCTCGAAATCGCTCTCCACCGGAGTCAGTTTCTGGGCGAGATCTTCTATCAGCTCCTTGCCGCATATGCCGCAACTGGTCTGGCTCACGAAACCACGCCTCTTGAGAATATCCCGAACCTCCTTGCGGCGTTCGGGTTTGAGCCAGACGTCGACCAGATTCGGATCCTGCATTTCATCGTAGCCTATGCTCGCAAAATCATCGGCGGAGTCGACAATCCCCTCCCCCATGCAGAATCCCGCCGCGTGAAACACTTCCTGCCCGGGAGATCTCATGACCACCGAATAGGCTTTGTCCTCGACTCGAATCATCAAGGGCTCTTCGCCGATCAAATCGAGAGAAACGCTCGAGCAAACCCCTTTCTTGCACACCAGCGCTTGATACGATTTGGGCTTCTTGCGGTCGGTCAACTGTCACTCTTCCTTGCCTGCTGCAAAAGATTCGGTCAAAACAAAAGCTGCCTGCAGATACGATGTAGGGCAGAGCGGAAAACATTCCTTGCAGCCATTGCACTCCTTCGAGGCGATTTCCGGAATGAAACTTATCTCTTTCCGGATTCCCCGGTCGATGAATCCAACGGCGTGCTTTTTCTTGACCTCGGCGCAATATCGCACACACAGGCCGCAATGGATGCAGAAGGATGCCTCTTTTTCAAAACGGTCTTTGTCTGCTCCATACTCCCCGGCCAATTCACGCAAACGCGGGGAATCCGGGGCGTGCGCCAGCAACAGCTCGAGGATTGTCTTGCGTATCTTGTCGATCTTTTCGGATCTGGTTCTGACTACCAGGTTTTCCTCGGCCGGATATACACAGGAGACAACCAGACTCGTCCGGCCGCGGTTTTCCGCCTCTACCATGCACAGCCGGCAGCCCCCGAAAGGCTCCAGTTTCTCGTGCTGACAGAGTGTCGGAATCGATATCCCTGCACTTTGGGCCGCCTCGAGAATAGTCATCCCCTCCGCTGCTTTGACTTCTTTTCCGTCAATCTGCATGCGGATTTCGCTCATTTTTCTTTTCTCTTTCTGATGATAATTCTTTCTTCTTCAGGGATCGGAGGCGGAACGGGCTCGCCCGATATCTTCACAACCGCGTTGAAGCGGGAAGGGCATACTTCAAGGCAAGTTCCGCAATTCGTGCATTTCTGCTGGTCGATGACGTGGATCTTGTTCTTGCCGCCGTCGATCGCCTCGGCCGGGCACTTTTTTTTGCAAATCAGACAGGCCTGGCACCTGGCCGGGTCGATATGGTACGAGATCAGTTCCTTGCAGGACAGGGCCGGGCAGCGCTTGTGCTCGATGTGCGCCTGATACTCATCTTTGAAATAGTGTATCGTGCTCAGAAACGGGTTCGGGGCGCTCTTGCCCAAAGCACACAACGAAGCATCTTTGGCAACCTCGGCAAGATCTTCCAATGCTTCGATATCGCCTTCTTTCCCCTTGCCCGTGGTGATGTTTGTTAGAATCTTGTGCATCTGCCGCAAGCCTTCACGGCAGGGGACACATTTGCCGCACGATTCATCGGTCAGGAAGTTGATGAAGTACCTGGCGACATCAACCATGCAGGTATCTTCATCCATTACGATCATCCCGCCCGAACCCATCATCGAGCCGGCCTTGGTGAGTTCATCGAAGCCGACCTTCAAATCCAGCATTTCTTCGGGGATACATCCTCCGGACGGCCCCCCGGTCTGCACCGCCTTGAACTTCTTGCCATTGGGAATCCCGCCGCCGATTTTGTAAATGACATCTCTCAGCGTGATGCCCATGGGCACTTCCACAAGGCCGGTGTTGTTTATCTTGCCGACCAGCGAGAAAATCTTGGTGCCCTTGCTTTTCTCGGTTCCAATCTCGGCAAACCAGTCGGCGCCCTTGTTGATGATCAGCGGCACGTTCGCCCAGGTCTCGACATTGTTCAGCACGCTGGGCTTGTTCCAGAGACCCTTGATGTTCGAGCGGATATACTTCGGCCTGGGCTCTCCGACCCTGCCTTCCAAGGCGGTCATCAAGGCGGTCGACTCGCCACAGACGAAGGCGCCGGCTCCCTTATGCACGATGACCTCGAAATCGAAGCCGTAACCGAGAATATTTTTTCCCAGAAATCCGTACTCCTCGGCCTGCTTGATGGCCAAGTTCAGGTTCAGAACCGCCAGCGGGTATTCTTGTCGGACGTAAACATAGCCCTGGCGGGCGCCGATGGTATAGCCCCCGATGATCAGGCCCTCGAGGACCGAATGCGGGTTTCCCTCGAGCAGCGCCCTGTCCATGAACGCCCCGGGGTCGCCCTCGTCGGCGTTGACAATCACGTATTTTGTATCGTCAGGAGCGTTACGGGATCCTTCCCATTTTCTCCCCGTGGGAAAACCGGCCCCTCCCCTTCCGCGCAGGTTGGATTTCTTGATTTCCGAAAGCACTTCCTCGGCGGTCATTCGGGAGAGAGCCTTGGCCAGCGCGGAATAACCGCCGATGGCCAGATAGTCGTCGATGCTCGTGGAGTCAATCTTGATGTTGTTGCAGATCAGTCTTCGTTCTTGATTTTTATAAAAGGGGATATCGGATTCATGGACTGCCCGCTCGCCCGTGGTCGGGTCGGTATAAAGCAGGCGTTCTACAACTTTCTTCTCTTTTATGGTTTGCGACACGATCTCGGGAACATCTTCGGGCTTGACCTGGAGATAGCATATCTCCTCGGGGTATATCACTACCACCGGCCCGCGCTCGCAGAACCCGGGGCAACCGGTTCCTTTCGTGTCAACAACGGCATCCAGGCCTTGCCTATTTATCTCCGCCCGGAAGGCGGCGATTACCTGTTTCGCGCCAAAGGCAAGACAACCGGTACCGGCACAAACTGAAATGCAAGGCGTATTCGGGTCTCTCTTGGATAACAGCTCTTGTCTGAATTGTTCCAGTTCTTCAGGCGAACTCAAGCGCGCCATGATTTTCCTCTAGTCGCAGGTTTTCAGCGCTGCTGCCGTCTCGTCCGTCGAGACCTTGCCGTAAATCTTGCCGTCGACTTCCAGCACCGGTCCGAGGGCACAACAGCCGAGACAGTTGACGGTTTCGAGGCTGAACTTCAAATCGAGATCGGTCTCGCCCGGCTTGATTCCGGTCAGGTCTTGCAGCTTGTCAAGCACGCGCCCGGAGCCGCGAACATGGCAGGCAGTGCCCACACAAACGTGAACTTCATGACGTCCCTTGGGGACAAGGCTGAAGGCTTTATAAAAGGTGGCGATATGTTGTATCCGCGACAAGGGAACATCCAGTCGTTCGCTGACTCTCTTCAGTGCTTGCCTGGGAAGCCAGTGGTTTTCGTTCTGAATCTCCAGAAGTATCTGGATCGCAGAACTGGCTTCGCAGCGTTGTCTGTCAATGATCTGATCGATTATATCGCTGTCCATAGCCTCTTTTTTATCCTCGTGCGAGAGCGTAACTCTTGCGCTCTACATCGTAGTTAACCAGTCCCTGCCTTGATGAGCTGTTTATGTGTCTCGACACTTCAGATGGGCTGAGGCTCAAGATCCCGGAGATTTCCGTGGTCGACAGGGGCCTTTCTCCCAGAAGCGTGAGAATTTGACTGATCGCCAATTTATCCGCAATCAATTCATCAAACAGCCTGTTTGCCTGGTCGCTGTTGTAAAACTCATCATAGGCTTCTTGCGACTTTACGGGTATTCTCAGCCTCTCCCTTTCAACCAGTTTCATGTAGGGAACCAGTTTTCTGACGGCTTCGAGTTTGATCTTCAGCCGATCTTCGTCTATTCCCTCGCCCTTGCCGAGAGGCCCCAACTCCTGCAGTTGCCTGGAAAAGTCGTTCATGACTTCGGCGAAGCGCGTTCCCTCGGAGGCGGATATCCATTCGAGCCTCAACCTGTCGGGGCTCAAGCCTATATGCTCGAGCAATTTTTTAAACAGGTACATGTTGCTCAAGGCGTCGTAGTTTCCCTCGGTGACGTAATGGCATTCGCCCGGCCAGCAACCGCCGATGATCACCCCGTCCGCTCCCTTGATGAAAGCGCGCAGCACAAATGCCAGGTCTACCCTACCCGTACACATCAGGCGGATGATCCTGATCTCCGGCGTATAGCTTTGTCTGGAAACTCCAGACAGGTCAGCGGCCGAGTACGCTCACCAGTTGCATAAAAAAGCGATGATCTTCGATTTCTGTTCTGTTGCCGTGCTCATTTTTCTAACTCCCTGGTCATAGAAAACGCCTAAAGCGTCTGTTCGGAAAAAGCCGCGTCAATCTGGTCGAAAACCTCCCTGTCGCTGTAGTGCTTGAGCACAATTGCGTTGGTCGGACACTTCGCGTTGCACAGGCCGTCGCCCTTGCACAGGACGGGATTCACCAGCGCCTTCTTGCCCTTCTGCGTATCGTGAAACTCTATCGCCCCATAGGTGCAAGCCGAAATGCAGGCGCCGCAGGATATGCAATCGTCCTCGCGCACCTCGCAAACCGAGCCGGAGGCCGTGATCGTATCTTGCGAGAGCAGGCCCACCGCCCGGCCGGCGGCCCCGAGCGCCTGGCTGATCGTCTCTGAAAGGTGCTTGGGATAGTGATTTATCCCGCACAGGAAAATTCCGTCCGCGGCAAAGTCGACCGGCCTGAGCTTGACGTGGGCTTCCTGAAAGAAACCATCCGGGTTCATGGCCACCTTGAACAGCCTGGCGATTTCCTGATTTCCCGCCGAGGGAACCACGGCCGCCGAGAGGACCAGCGCATCGGCGTCGATGGCCAAAATCTTACCCAGAATGGGATCCGGCAGGCTGACTCTCAGCACGGGCTTGCCGGCTTCTTTTACGGCTTCGACTGTGGGCGGATCATCAGGTTCCCAGCGGATGAACTTGACGTCTTGCTCCGCGGCCCGGCGGTAATAGTCTTCTCTGAAACCATAGGTTCTCATGTCCCTGAAGAGCACGTAGATTTCCATATCAGGCTTCAGCTCTTTGAGCTTCAGGGCGTTCTTGACAGCCTGGCTGCAGCAGATCCGGGAACAATAATTCCTGTCTTCCTGCCTGCAGCCTACACACTGGATCATCACCAGGCTGCCGGTTTGCGTAAGCGCCTGATCTCCCCCGGCGATTCGTTGCTCGAGCTCGAGCTGGGTCGATACCCTGTCGTCTTGCCCGTAAAGATACTCGCTGGGTTGATACTCGTCTGCCCCGGTGGCCAGAACGGCCGCGCCGTGGTGTATTTCCTTGAGCATTCCTTCGGATTCCAGCCTGGTCGTGAAATTGCCCACGTAGCCCGCGACGCTCTTGATGGTAGCCGCGTGAGAAACATGGATATTGGAGTGCTGGTAAACCTTGCGGATCAGGTCGCTCAAATAAGCCTGAACATCCAGCCCCTCGATCGTGTAATGAAGCCTTCGCGCCATCCCGCCCAGGTCTGCCTCCCGCTCCACCAACTCGACCGTGAAGCCCTGGTTGGCGAGACTCAGCGCGCAGGTCATCCCGGCCGGGCCACCGCCGACCACCAGCGTGGTCTTGTCGACCGGCAAGTCGAATTCACTCAAGGGCTCCAGGTGGGTCGTTCGGGCGACCGACATGCGGACGATGTCCTTTGCCTTGCCGGTTGCCTCTTCCTTCTGCTTGGAGTGGGCCCAGGAGCAATGCTCCCTGATGTTGGCCATGTCGAAGAAATACTGATTGATTCCCCCCTCACGCAGCGTGTCCCGAAACAGCGGCTCATGTGTCCTGGGAGTACAGGCGGCGACCACCACCCGGTTGAGCCCCTTTTCCCGAATCGTGTTCGATATTTGCTTAGCGGCATCGGTAGAACATATAAACAGGCCCTCTTCGGCATGAACAACGTTGTCCAGGGTCTTTGCATACTCGACCACGGAAGGAACATTGACCACTCTTCCGATATTGGCGCCGCAATGACAGACGAACACGCCCACCTTGACGTCTTCGTCGGAGACATCCCTTTCCGGCGGGTAGACCCTTTCTCTGGCCAGATTGCCTCTCCGGTAACCCAGCAGTTCGCCGGTTAAAGCACTGGCCCCGCTGGCGGTCATGACCGACTCGGGGATATCGATGGGCCCCTGGAAGGCGCCGCTTATAAATATTCCCGGGCGAGTGGTCTGGATGGGATTTGTGGGACCGATCTTGCAGAAATCGTGTTGATTGAGCTCGATACCGAATTTATCGGCAAGGTCGTGCACATTGGCGGGCGGGCACAATCCGACGCCCAGCACCACCAGATCGAACTCTTCTTCGTGCACCCCGTCGCCGGTGGTCGAGTATCTGATGGTCAGGTTCTTCGTCTCGGGGATCTCTCGTCCTATCGATACGTAGCTTCTTATGAATCTGACGCCGGGCAGGCTCTCGGCCCTCTGATAGAATCGTTCGAAATCCTTGCCGTAGGATCGGATGTCGTTATGGAATATTACGGCCTGCATATCGGCGTCGTGGTCTTTTGACAAGATCACCTGTTTCTGGATGTACGAGCAGCATACCGCGGAACAATAGCTGTTTGCGCCATCGATCACCTGCCTGGAGCCTACACAGTGAATCCAGGCTATCTTGTGCGGATGCTTCTTGTCCGAGGGGCGTAATATCTCGCCCTCGTGCGGCCCGGTGGAACACAACAGCCGTTCGAAGTCGAGACTGGTGACCACGTTTTCAAATTTTCCGTAGCCGTAGTCTCCCCGCAAGGCGGGGTCGAACACCTCGTAGCCCGGAGACAAGACAATCGCCCCCACTTTGATTTCGAACTTCTCGGCCTTTTGATGAAGATCGATGGCGTTGTTCTTGCAAACGCCGACGCAAATAGAACATTTCTTTTCTTTGAGAAACAAGCACCTGTCATCAATATAGGGGATTAGCGGAACGGCCTGGGAGAAGTAGATATGGACGGCCTTGTTCCCGGACAAGTCCTGGTTGAAAGGATCGGGGACCTCGACCGGGCAGTACTCGACGCAGGTGGTGCAGCCCGTGCATTTGTTCTCTCTGATGTATCTGGGCTTCTTTGTCAAAGCCACCGTGAAATCGCCGGCCTGCCCTTCCAGCTTGTCGACTTCCGTATAGGTCAGAATCTCTATATTCGGATGCCGGTCACATTCGATGAACTTGGGGGATTCAATGCACATCGAGCAGTCGTTGGTTGGAAAGGTCTTGTCGAGCTGAGCCATCTTGCCGCCGATGGCCGGCGAGCGCTCAACCAGGAAAACCTTGTAGCCGGAATTGGCCAGATCGAGGGAGGCCTGAATGCCGCTGATCCCTCCGCCGACGACCATGACGTCCCCAAAATTACTTTCGGCCGGACTGCCTGTTGATTCCTTTTCCAATTCTATCGGTCCTCAATCCGTATTCTTCGTCTCTCAGATCACTTCCTGGATGATTTCCGTGATGTCTTTAATTTCCAGCCCTTCCCTCTCCATGTTCAATTTGCTGTCTTCGAAATTGGTGATGCAGTACGGGCAGCAAGTTGCCAGCACCTCGGCTTTTACCTCGCCGGCTTGTTGCAGTCTCAGGTCGGAGAATCTTTCTCCCTTGGGCGTGTCCATCCAGATCCTGCCGCCGCCGCCGCCGCAACAAAGACTGTTTTGACGCGTGTCGGACATCTCGGTAAGTTCCAGCCCGGGCACCTTGCGCAAGACTTCCCGCGGTTCGTCATATATGCCGTTGTGCCGTCCCAGGTAACAGGGGTCGTGATAAGTCACTTTTTTCTTGTATTCCCCGGTCAGTTCGAGCCTTCCCTGGTTGAGAAGCTCTGCTAAAAATTGAGAGATATGAACGACCTCGAAGTTGACCATGAACTCGGGATACTCGTTTGCCAGGGTGTGGTAGCAATGCGGGGAAGAGACAAGAATCTTCTTTACCCCGTGATCGATAAAGGTCTTAATATTTTCCCTGGCTAAAACCCTGAATACTTCCTCGCCGCCGGTCTTGCGAATGCTTTCGCCGCAGCAACTCTCCCGGGTGCCCAGTATACCGAAATCGACGCCGGCCTTGTTTAGGATTTCGGCGGTGGCGACGGCGACCTTTTTCAGTCTTGGATCGTAGCTGAAGTAGCAGCCGACGAAATACAGGATCTCCATCCCCTCGGCAAACGTCTTGACGGGAAGATCGCGGGCCCAGTCGGCCCGTTTTTCGCGCTTTTCACCCAGCGGATTGCCCTCGGTCGCAAGGCTTCCCCTGACGCCGCGTATGGCCCGGGCGCTGGCCGGGAAAACCCCGTACTCGGAGGCGATCCTGCGCAGGGAAACCCCGAGTTCAATCTGCTTCACTCCCCGGGGACACTGCGCGGGGCAGTTGCCGCAGGTTGTGCAACGCCAGATGTCCTCGCCTTCCACCTCGGTCAAACCGAAAGTGGCCTCGCGGATGATCTTGCGGATGCTGAAAGCCCTGACCCTGTTCCAGGGGCAAACCACGTCGCACTTTCCGCACTGGTAGCACAAGCCATGGGATTTGGCGCCGGCCTTTTTTATCTCGTCCACTATTTCCGGCAAGGGGCTTACTGTTTCCACGATTTTCTCGATCCCCGGTCTTTTGCCCCGGTGATTCAGTCTTTCTTGGATATCCGGGCGACGGTATCTTTTATCTGCTGCCAGCCGAATTTATTCGCCATTGCTTCCAGTCCGATCTCCAACTCCTCCCGAACTTCTTCTTCTTCTTCGACTTCCTCTTCCCGCTCTTCGTATATCAAGGCCTCGTTCAGGCACCACTGGACGCACATCGGCTTCTCGAGCGCTGGTTCGGATTCACACATGTCGCATTTCAGCGGAAGACCGGAATCGGGTTCCTTGAAAATGTCCCTGGATGAGCAGGAAGCCCGGCAGAAGGCGCACTCGTCGTATTCCTTGCCGTTGATGACGTACTTGTCGCGGCCTGTGCATTCGGCCGGCGCGTACTCGCCGGCGTAAACGGGAAGGTACATGTCAGTGAACGGTTCACGAATAACCCTGATTCTGGATCTGGCCGGGTTGACGCCGCTGTATTGCGGCTTGGCGTGAAAGGCCGAGCAGATCACCTCGCAGGCCCGGCAACCGTTGCACTTGTCGATATCGACCTTTATCGACTTGATCGTCTTTTTCTTCCTGGCCTTCACTGCTCACTCCCTCCGCTCTGTTCCTGCCCGCTCTCGGCTGGAGCTCCATCCGTCAGGATTCCACGTTTGATGAAATCGTCGGCCACGTAGCTAAGATCCAGTTCATCCAGGGTCTGCTTGGTGGGAATGCCCTGATCGTTCCAGCCCTTAAACCGGTAATAAGTATCCAGCAGTTTCTCCTCCAACTCGGGAAACCTCTTCTTCCAGTGGTCTTGCGGAGGCTTTTCGTCTTTTCTGCGCATGCCCCTTCTTATGTTGATCGCCCTGATTAAAGTCCGGTACCTTCTGGCTGCTTGCGTTAGTTTCTCTTCATCCATCTCGATCCCGGCTCCGGCCGAGAAGAAAGACGGGTAGTTGTGGATGTGATAGGGGGGTTTCAGATGAAACGACGACAGGCCGGAGCACATCCCCAGGGCGTCGTCGATGTAGTGCATCCTCTCTTGCCATTCGACGATCTCGGAGGCCATCTCGGGAGTCGGGTAGTAGGGGTTCGCGTTTTCTCCGCGAAGTTCCCAATCCAGTAGGTACTGTTTGAACTTGTCGTCGGGAACCTGGAACCAGTCCTTGACGAACTCTTCCCTGTCCTTTCTGTCGGGAAAAGGCCCCTGGGGAAACTGTCCCTCGATCTGGGTGATGTTGATCTTCTCTCCGGTGCAGTACATCAGGAAATAGACCGGGTTGAGCATCGACAGCTTCAAGGGCAGTTGCTCGTGTTTCTTAATGTTGTTGTGCGCGTACTCTTCGGCGCCCTTGCCGATCTCGCGGGCCGCCCAGTAGGTGCCGTTGGCCAGCACATCCCCTATTCCCTCGCGGCGCACGATCTTGTCCAGCAGCCAGTAGAATCTTTCCTCGTTGCCCTCGGGTAAACCCGGCATGTCCTTGTCGGTCAGGATCCCGTTTTCGTAAAGCTCCAGCGCGAAGGCCATGACCTGCGGGGTGGAGTAGCCGTCCACCCCGTACTCGGTCGCGCGCTGGGCGATCTTGAGGCCGAAATCCAGGTTCGACATGGCCGCCATCGTATAGGTCAGCTTCGAGAAGCACTTCATCATGTAGGTTGGAAGACCCGGCAGCTTGACTGTCGCGCCGCACTTCAGAGAACAGTTATAGCAGCTTATCAACCGCATGCGTGAGTTTTCGAGCGTCTCTTTCCATTCCGCCGCGACCTCTTCCGTCCAGAAGCCCCTTCTGCGCTCGCGGGCGTTGCCCCAGCTGAAATTCTCCGAGTGCCACTTCTCGTCGTGAATGGCCATCTCCTGCGGCGAGCCGAGCACCGACAGAATGGGTATCTGCCCGGGGATCGGATGATCCGCGCGGAACTTGATGTATTCCAGCACCTGGTTGCACAACTCGATGAACTCCGCCGGGCGGGCCACATTGATGTCGTTGGTTCCTCTAACGACGATGGCCTTCAGTCCCTTATCGCCCATCACCGCCCCTATGCCTCCCCGGCTGGCGCTGGACCTGCCTTGCTCGATGGAGGCATAGAAAACCCGGTTCTCGCCGGCCAGACCGATGGCAGCCACCTGGGCCTTGGGCTCGTGCAACTCCTCGCGAATCATTCTCCGGGTATCGTTGGCGCCCTTGCCCTTCAGGTGAGAGGCGTCTCGTAGCTCCACCTTGTCGTTGTGGATCCACAGGTAAACCAGTTCGGGCGACTTGCCGCGCAAGATCACTTTGTCGTAACCCGCGTACTTCAGCTCGGGCGCGAAAAAACCTCCCATCATCGAAAAGGCCATCAGTTTCGTCTGCGGAGAAAAGCTGGAGACGATTGTGCGGTTGCAACCCGTCGCCGGTGTGCCGCACAACAGGCCGGCGGAGAATATAAGCAGGTTCTCGGGGGAAAACGGTTCAACTTCCGGCGGCACCCTGTCCCACAGAATCTTGGCGTTCGTGCCGAGCCCCCCAAGGTATAGCTCGGTCAAGCCGGGATCGCTTCTGACCCTTTCGATGTTTCCCCTTGAAAGATCTACTTCTAGATTGAACCCTGTCTCTGCATACCTCATTGTTTTTCCTCATTGATACTGGCCCAAGCAAAGACTGACCAAAAACCAATCTTGGTCATTATTCCATAAGCTCGGGCGCATTGCAAGAGAAAAAAAGACCTGCCCGGGATCATCCCGGGAAAACCTCAGCAATACAAGATGGTATTTCGGCTAGGAAAGTAAATCGCTCAATTTGCATTCAGCCAAACAGGTCGTCTCATCACATGCGGAGTAGTATAGCAGCAGGTCTTCGTTATTTCTCAGGACGATTCCGTTCGTGAAAACCACGTTCGGCACGAATCCCCCTGTTTCATACGGTTCCCCGGGCATGATAATGGGGTGATCTCCACGGAATATCACTTTCGTGGGGTCTTCCAGGTCCAGGAGCAGGACCATCAGAGAGTAAAAGTCTTTACCATTTCTCAAGGTCTTGCCGTGATAGATCTCCAACCAGCCCTTGTCTGTCTTTATTGGAGGTGCGCCGCCGCCGATTTTCTCGCTTTCCCATTCGTTGTTTGCCGGTCGGATCAAACAACGGTGATGCCCCCAATGAACCAGATCGGGAGATTGGGCTATCCAAATTGAACTTTTTCCAAAGCTAATATTGTGAGGCCTGTGCAGAGCATAATAGCTCCCGTTTATTTTCTCGGAGAATATACACACGTCTTTATTGGGTACGCAGAAAACCATTCCGAGGTACTCTGTATCAACAAAATCCTTGGTCCTGACCAATGACGTGCCGTAACTGTCTTTAGAAACCGCCGTATAATTGATGTAATAATATGCACCGATTTTTGCTATACGCGCGTCTTCAATGCCGAATTCTTCTGATTCATTTTGTGGAGTCAGAAACGGTTTTTCATCAACCTTGAAATTCACGCCGTCTTTGCTTCTGGCCAATCGAAGGTGACTCAGAGTGGACACGTATTCATTACCCTTATAAACAACGGCCCGCGTATCCTTGAGAGCAACTTCGGGATCGTCCTCATTCAAGTGTAATATATCCAGTTCTCCTAAGCCGTTTTTGAATCTATAGATTGGAACCGATACTTTCCCCTCTATCTTCTTGCAGCCTTCCGCTATTCTCAGAAGCAACAGGATTTCATCTTCAAATTCAACCGCTCCCGGATTCAGAGCCCCTTTCACCACAAGGTCGCCGCAGGAAGGAACGATCATATCAGGGGTTATCAAAGGATTCTTTTGATTCTTGACCATATCAAACACCCTTGCCCAGCATGTACGTCAGAAGTTCATCCAGGTTTATCAGGGCGATACGAGACGCCTTGTCCGCCATGGCATAGGGCAAAACCAATTGATCGCCGTGAATCATTGAGCCACAAGAATAAACCACGTTGGGAACGTAACCCTCTCTTTCGTTTTCGTTTGGCACCAACAAGGGGTCTTTTGTCCTTCCCAGAACTTTTGATGGATCTTCCTTGTCCAGCAACACTGCTCCGATGGCATACCTTCTCATGGCGCCCACCCCGTGGGTAATCAGCAACCATCCCTTATCCGTTTCGATCGGGGAACCACTATTACCAATTTGGTAGAATTCCCAGGGATATGATGGTCTCACAATAATTTCCGACTCTCTCCAGAATTGTATTCTTTCCGAAAACATCAGATAGATGTTTTCATTGTCCTGTCTGGAAATCATTGCGTACTTCCCGTCTATTTTTCGCGGGAATAGAGCCATGCCCTTGTTTTTTACCATTTCTCCATTCAAGGAACGTACACTGAAAGTTGTGAAATCCCTGGTTTCGATGAGCTGGGAAAGGACCGTCCTTCCATCCCATGCGGTAGCGGTCCCGTAGTATGTGGCCAGACCGTCATCGTCTGTGAATTTCACAAATCTCGCATCTTCAATCCCCTGTTTTTCAACCGGAGAGTGAGGGAACAGCACTCTGCCGTCGATAGGAACGGACGGGTCGAATTCAATGTCGTAGTTCGCACTGGCAAGCCACAACAGATTTTCCCTGGCGGTCGTGTTTGCAAAAGAAAGCACCGGTTCTTTGTTGTGAAGAGCCGATACGGAATCCTCAAGTTCCTGGAAAGTGAAATATTCCGGCAACAATCCGAATACTTTCTCTGAATATACACAGGAGAAACCAATATCGAATAGTTTTTGCCTGAGAATTGTCTTTGAAAATTCTTTGTTAATAATCAGATTGGGTGTCTTCACAAAACGTGCAGGGGGTTCAATGTAAATGTTATTGTTTTTGTCGATAGTTCCGCACCTGAACACCACCGAAGAAATATGGCCCTCGCCCACCGCTCTCAGGCTCATGATAAAACGAGTTGAACCACCCGGCAGATTTGACTGATCCGGATGGGGAACAATGGAAGGATTAAACAGTGCCGCGGATTCCAGGGAATATTCGCTCGTGAAATATGAACCAATCAACAGTTTTCGTTCTTGACTGGGTTCCAGGTCGGTAATCTGAAGATGTTTTATTTCTTCGTATCTTTCCAGGAAAGTATTCTTCACCTTGATGTGACGGCTGGAAAAATCATTGAATATTTTATCGAGATGTTCTTTGACGCCCGCATCCGACTGAGCGGCGATTCTGGCCATGATTTTCACGGCCCGAACCGGACTTGGAATGAAAGGACGAATTAACACCCGTGACACGTCCGGGTCGATTTGTATATCGGTGCGTATTGTCGTGGGCATACTCATATAGTTCTGTCTCCTCTCAATGGGGAGATTCCTCGAGTGCGATTACATGGTTCAAGGAGAGGAAAGCCATCAGGCAGTAAACGGTGGCCTCGGTTCCCTGGTTGCGGTTGATGCCGGCGGAAGTCACGGCATCGTGGCACCCGCCGGTGGTAAAGTTGTATACGGCGGTGTTTATTCGATTTGCACCGAGGAACCAATCGACCGCGGCCCTGATTGGCAATAGTAATCGATGGTCCCGATTGTCGTGATATGATGCGCACAGTGCTTCTATGAACGTTGCGCAGGTAATGGGCAACTCCTCGCCTTCGGGATTGTCGCCCTGTCTGACGAACACCGTCCCGTTTTCAGATACTTCACAACATTCTTCAATCAGTTTTCTTGCGACAGCGCGAATATTATCATCGTCCAGAAGTTTTCCCACAACGCTGTAGGTTTGCGCCAGCATGGGCCAGTCTGCATATGTCCAGGATTCAAGCCAATTTGGCCGGGAAGCATGTTCTTCCAGAGCAGTCATTTGAACCTTCATAAATCGTCTTACTGCCGAAGCACCCGGGAACTTCTGTAGAAAATTGGCCGCGCCCAGCACGGCATAGCTCGCGGCTCTAAAGGACTGCATCGGCAAATCAGACAAGACCTGGTGAAATAGATCATATGCAGCAGCCTCCAGGTGATCGGGTCCTTTGAATATCGTATATCCCAGAGCCCATATCGATTTGCCGACCACATCTTCGGTTGCTGTGCCCACTTTGTTGCGGGCATAGTCAAGCCCGGCCGATATTTGAGGGGGTTTGTTGTCTCCAATAAGCGTTTGAAAAAGGGCTAGACATATTTCAACAATTCTCAATGCGTCCTGGTCGCTATAGATTCTGAAAAACTTGGTGCCGGCCACCAGTGTCGAAGCGGCATCATCCAATGAATATCCATAATTCCAATCGGGAATCGAGTGCCGCGCGTGGCGAGCCGGACCCGTATCATCCGTCAATCTGAGCACATGATCCAGCTTGGGTGAGGGCAAGTTGGTAGGAGCAATCGGAGAACGCATGGCGGAAGCCAATGGAAAATGTTTGGGGACACGGCATCTGACTTCATCAAACAGATCCAGATATGATCGAGCAACCGCCGACCAGACCATGCCGCGACAATGGTTGTAGGCCCGCTTTCGCATAGCGGTCAGTTTCACCTCATCGTCCAATAGACCGATGATTGCGCCTGCCAGGGCCGCGGGGTCCCTGGGGGGCACCAGGCAACCCCGCCCATCCGCCAATAGCTCCTCAGCATGCCAATAGGGTGTTGAAACAACCGCCTTGCCGGCACCCATTGCGTACGAAAGAGCGCCGCTTGTGATTTGTTGCAGCTTCAAATACGGGGTTATGAAAATATCCGTAGCGCCCAAGTATTCTAGAAGTTCATCCAACTCCACAAAGCGTGGATGGAACAAGACGTGATCCTCAAGTCCCAGGGCCCTGACTTTTCTTTGAAGGCCAAGCCGATATGCTTCGCCTTCTTTTTTGATATAATACGGGTGGGTTGCCCCCAGGACCACATAGGTTGTCTTGGGGTGTCTTTTCACAATCTCCGGCAGTGCTTCAATCATGTACTCTATGCCTTTATGGGGACCGAGCAACCCGAAGGTCAGCAGTACTTTTTGTCCTTCCACGCCGAACTTGTCTTTATGGTAATTGGGATCGATGAACGATACATCGTGAATGCCGTGGGGGATGTATGCAATCTTGTCGGAAGGTATCCCATAGGCGTCTTGAAGAAATCCAAACGCCAGTTTGCTCATCACAACCAGTTTTTCCGACTCCGCTGCAATTTCGCAAAGTAATTCTTTTTGCATGGGCCTGGGTTCTTTGAGAACGGTATGACAAGTGACAACCACCGGCCTGGCCAGGTCCCGCAAGAAAGTAAGGATATTGGAACCACCTTCTCCGCCAAATATGCCGTATTCGTGCTGCAAACTGACGACATCGATGTGGCTGAAGTTCAAGAAGTCGGCGGCTTTGGAATAGTCGATTTGGTGATCCTGTCTGATCTCGAATTTTACTATATCGGGATATGCATAGCCCTCCGGAACATCATTCATTGCCGTAACGATGACTTCCTGGTCGACCCCGGCTTGTTTGGAAACGGCATTTGACAAATCATGGGTGAAGGTGGCGATGCCACAATTTCTTGGCAAGAAACTGCCCAAAAAGGCAATGCCTCTGAATTGTTGCATTCTGTAGGGATCTTCAATCACCTGACCCGCTATTCCCCTTTTCAAAATCAACCTCCCTCAGCAACTCAATTTGCGCTGCAAAGATGATGAACTCCTTTTTGGCGTGACCTTGCCCCAGCATGACGGACAAGCTTCTCATGCTGCCATAACGGCCAGACATTTGAAACGCATTTCGTGCTCGACGCTGAGTTAGCTGAGATTTTCTTCTTCCAGACTCAAAAGATCGATCTCAGAACCGTTTCGAGGTTCTCGCGGGTTAATAAATGACGATCTTCAGCCCTTTCAAAAAATGGATGTACGTCCTGGGCCAAGTGCTCGATTTCCAGGCTGTCGAGTTTATCCTTGAGTAGCTTCTGCCACTGGGCTGCTTTGAGATTTCCCTTTCCCTGGGTTTGATCGAGGGCATTTTGCAGGAGCTTTTGCTTGGGAGTCAGCGGAGGTCTATGTGAGCGATACCAGACTAAATCGTACCAATCCCTGCCCTTTGGGTAGGGACGAGTCAGCAGCGCATGAACCTTGCCCGCCATCATGGATTCAAGCGTGTAGTGACTGAGAGCTATCGTTACAAATTATGCAAAGAACACAGAGTTCTTTACATTTTTATACTTGTATTCTCCAAAGGCGTTTCGAAATTGTCTTGGTCTTCTTGTTGTGACACTGGTAAACATCGACACCCCTTCCGGGATGATTCCATAGTAGGAAAGGGCCCAAACATCGCTCAGATAAGACGGCCGGTATAACGTGCCTGCCAACTCAGCAGGCTGGACAACGACAGCGCGACATGGCGTCCTTCGCCGTCTGTCGGCTTCCCGTGTTTCAGCCCCCCGGCCGGGCCGGGCCCTTGAGGACGCTGGCGCCGAAGGTAGTGACGTAGATGACGTCCGGGTCGGCGGGATCGAACTGCACCCGCTGGGTGTTGGCGAAGGGGAAACTTTCAAACGGCTCCCAGTTGTCGCCCCCGTCGGTGCTTAGCCACAGCGCCCACTCCGGGGTGCCCTCGCACATGGTGGCGTACACCCAGCCGGGCCGCTGCGGGTGGAAATAGGCCCCGAAGTGCTCCCGGCCGAAGCGCGCCACCCGCTGCCAACTCGCGCCCCCGTCTCGGGTGCGCCAGAGCCCGCCCTGCTCGTTGCCGGCGTCGGCGGCCCCGACGAAGATGGTGTCGCTGTCGCCCGGATCGACTTGGAAATCCTTGGGCCAAAGCAGCAGCGGGTCGGTTGTGATCCGCGTCCAGGAGGCCCCGCCGTCGCCCGAGCGGTACAGCCCTACCCCCTCGGGCTTGAAGGCGTCGTCCACCATGCGGGCGGTTATCAGCGCAAACAGCGTCCCGTCGGCGTGCAGCACCACCCGGTAGACACGCATGTTGGCGGGATCGCCGAGGCCGTTGCTGATGCTCGTCCAACTTTGGCCATCGTCTTCCGATCGGTAGACGCCGCGGCCGAACACCCCGGCGTAGACGGTTCGGGAACCCGTCTGCGAGTTGGGATCCAGCACGATGCTGGTCACCGGAGCCTCGGGCAGAGTGTCGTTATCCTCCTGCCAGCTGCGCCCGAAATCAGTCGATAGCGCCACGCCGCCGCCGCCGCTTTCCGGGTTTCCTCCCCAGTGGCGGTTGTGGATGATGTTGGCGTTGGGAATGTCGTGCACTTCGGAAAACGCCCCCCAGACCTTGCCCGCGACGTCCGGGTCGAAGGCCATCTCATAGCAGGTATTGTGCCAGGGTGCCTGGCCCTGCTTGTCCCACCAGATCCATCTGTCGCCGCCGTCCGTTGAACGGGCGAAGCCGAGGTCGGTGTAGGCGATGTAGTGACGCTCTAGCTCGTGGGGATCGATGTAGTAGTGCCAGGTGGTGGTCACCACCAGGCCGTTGTTCACCCAGGCCGTACCGGGGCCGGGCTCCACCCCCGGCGGAGGGAAGGTGTGGCCGTTGAACCAGGACGCGCCGCCGTCGTGGGTGATGTAGCACTTGCTCCACTCGATCAGCACTCTTTCCGGGTCGGTGCGGCAAATGCTCGCGCCGAAGGGAGGATCGCCGCCCTTGAACGATTGCCCCATCGAAGCGGTGACATAGTTGGGCGCCACGTTGTACTCGTCGGAGCGCGGGTCCATGAAGAACGTCTCCCGCCAGCTGTCTCCTCCGTCGTCACTGCGCCAGACGTTCTCGTCGTGCGGCGGCCAAAAGCCGGTGCTCGAGTTGGTGGTGTAGACGGTCAGGGGCGCGGTGTCGCTGGTCAGCACCCAGGTGTAGGTGGGGATGGAACCGGCCGCCCACTGATCGTACTGCTGGGTGTCCTTGTTGATCCCCTGCCCCATGGCCCACTGCCAGTTCTCGCCTCTATCCGCGGAGCGAAACACCCCGCCGGCGAACAGGCCGCCCTCGATCCGGCTGGGCACGGTGCAGTAGAGCATGACCCGGCCCGAAGCGGGATCCGATCCGCCGGCGAAGTCGTTTATCGGCGTACCGCCGTCGGGCAGGCCCGCGGTCTTGCGGGTCCAGCCGACACCGCCGTCGTCGGAGCGCCAGATGCCCTCCCGGGTGGCCACGAAGATCACCCGCGCCTGCGAAGACGAAGTGCGATCGAAGTGCACCGCCAGGGCCTCGCCGGCCGGGCCGGCGCAGCTGGTCCAGCTCAGGGCACTATCACGGGATATGCGGCAGCCGTCGGCGGTGCCTGCCACCACCAGATCGGGGTCATCCGGGTCATAGACTATTTGCCCATAGGCGTTGGCGCCGAGGTCCGACCAGTCTTCCCAGCTGCGGCCCCGGTCGTGGGATATCTTCAGCCGGTCCCACTGCGGCGCTAGGATCACGTTCGAGTCCTGCGAATGGAAGGCCACCGGGCAAGGCAGGTAGCTCTGCCGCTGCTTGAAGTGTATCAGCCGCCACCAGTGACCGCCGTCTTCCGAGACGTAGGAACCGGACATGTCGCAGTTTATCATCATCAGGTCGGGATCGACCGCGCTGATGGAGGGGGCGAACATGCCCCCGCCGCCGGACAGACCCACCGGTAACCAGCCGTCAATGGTGGTATCGCCGCCGCTATCGCCGCCGGCGTCCGCGCCCGGATCGGCACCGGCGTCCGGGCCGCTATCACCGCCGGCATCAACACCGGCGCCGTCAGCGGCATCCGCCCCGGCGTCTTCAGGGCCGCCGATTCGGCCCTGGCTGCAACCGGCGCACACGGCCACCGCCGCAACGAGGCCGGCCATTAACGCGACAGATCGCTTCATGCCGGCACCTTCCTTTCCAAATTCTCATGCAATTCATCATTCCCGGGATATTTAATTGTTTCCAGTAAATTACCTGACAAGCAATTATCTGCAAGGTGCAATTTCAAACAATCTGAAGTATGCTTGAACCAATTGAATGCAATCTTTAGGGAGATCCCATGAGCTCTTTTGCTTCCGCCCGCTTGTTCGTTTTGGCCATGGCCCTGCCCCTGTTGCTCGGCGCCTGCGGCAAGAGCGACAGTTCCTCCGATGACGCCGGCCAAGACGGGCAGACGGCCGAGTGCCCGGACATGACCGGCACCTGGGCTTTCACCATCAACTGCCCCAACAGCGCCTCGGGCACCAACGTCCCCGTGACCCAGAACGGTTGTGATATCTCATCGGACTGGGAGGATGAAAACTGGACCGGCACGGTCGACGCCGAGGGGCATACCAGCTTTGTCTCCGACGCCACGGGCGACGCCTCCAATTGTACGGGTGTAGTCGACGGCGACACCTGGGAAAGCGATTGCACGCCCGGGAACTGCCACATGAGCGCCGAGCGTTAGGAGTATTGTCTTTCTAGATAATAATAAGACCCCGCAACCACTTACAGGTGATCGCGGGGCTTTTCCAAATGCCGGGAGGGGGACTCGAACCCCCACGGTCACTAAGTACCAAGGGATTTTAAGTCCCTTGTGTCTACCAGTTCCACCATCCCGGCTTGATATAAACTACAAACTTTTCAATGGGTTTTACACTGTAAATTTCAGTCCCACCGCTGAATTTACAGTCCGGGAATGAAATTCTGAGTTTCATTCCCGCTCCCTTGCGTCATACCGAGTTCCTCCGGAGACGACCCTGAGCATCTTCCGAGTCCTCGTCCGGTCGTCGGATCCGGGCGCGATATAGTGGCGCTTGGTGACCAACGGGCTTGAGTGACCCAGTTCGCGGGCGACCACGTGGGAGGCAACCCCCGCCTCGGACGACAGCGTCGCCCAGGTGCCCCTGAGACCGTGAGGGGTGACCACGGGCACCTTAGAGGCAAGGCAAAGGCGCTTGGTTGCGGATACCATCCACTCGAGCCGCCGGTGACCGCTGGCCGTGTCTGCCGGAAACAACCAGCTCTTCGGATCCAATCCGGCCACCCGGGCAGCCAGCAGACCGGCCACCGGATCGGGCACCTCGTGGTAGCGCCTGGCCGACGGGGTCTTCCCCTCGTCGATCCAGAGCAGGACGCCTTCAGGCCCCACGTCCACGTCCCGCGCCCGGCGATCGAGAAGTTCGCCGGATCGCAAACCCATGCAGAGAATCGAAAGCACGGCCAGGGCCCGCTCGTCTCCTTCGGACTCGGCCAATCTGTGTGCCTCTGCGAACAATGCCCGAGCCTCCGACCTGCGCAACTGAAACTTCCCTCTCTTGCGGCGACCCTGAGGCTCGATATCCTCTGCCGGCGAGCTGCCGACATAGCGTTCACGCACGCACCACCGCCAGAACGTCTTGGACTCGTTCAGCTCGTTTCTGTGGGTGTCGACGGCAACCTGTTCCTGCCTTTCGGCGTACCGCCTCTTGAGCCGAGTAGTCGTCACGCCTGCAACGGGCATTTCCGGATCATGGAACAATCTGAGCCTGCGCATGGTCCTCTCGATGCTTGAGGATTTGTTGCCCCTTCTCTCCAGGCACTGCTCGTACTTGTCCAGCACCGTTTCCATTGTCAGTCGTCCCGGTTGCAGCCGCCGTAGCGCCGCCGCCTCTTCTTTTGCTTCTCTTTCGCTTCCAAACGTCGCCACCTCTCGCGAGCCCTCTGGTCCGATGCAGATAACTCGCCACTTGTTGTGGTGTCTGTAGGGCCCAAGTACTCGGTATCTTCCCTTTCTTGGCCGCGCCATTTGTCTTGCCTCCTTTCTCCCGGGCGCGGTGAATCTGAAAAGTCGACGCTCATTTTACCACAGAGCCGTGACAGCACCAACAACACTCTGTCCAAGACTCCCATGGCCTTAGCCGCGTTGACCAGATTCAAGGCCGCCTGGGTTCTGGTGGTAATCACCCCCGGGATATCGTGTATCTGTTCGTTGACGAACGTGCCTCTTTCGGATCGATCCATGTTCTTGTAGGTCATGTTTATTGTTCCCGTCTTTCTTGCCGGATCGAGTACGCTCACTGACTATCTCCTTGCATGGGTTAGTTTCCGCGATCTCCTACCCTCAATCCTGGGGTTGGAGAAGTGGCAAAGCAATCCCCGTGCCAACCGCGAAGGCGGAACGCAGGAGAGGTCGTCAAGCCGCGACTAGGAGTCCGTAAAGGGGCCAATCAGTGAAATGTGCGCTGACGGTTGGCCCCGAGTCCGCTCCGCAACATGATGGCTACTGGAGCGTATTGGAGCGAAGCGAGAAAGGCCCGCTCCAATACGCTCCAAAACGCTCCAGTTGTCCGGACGCAGAGAGCCGGGGGAGGAATCAATCGTAAGGGTTGGGCCAGGCGGCATTCAATCCGGGAACGGCCACGTTGACGCGGTTGAATTTAGCCGAAGACGAGATCGCCCCGACACAGCCAACGCCGTCGTCCCGGCATCGGCACGGAATCTGCAAACGTGCCCGAAGTCATGGAACGAAAACGCACAGCGCGGCTCGATGCATCCCAATCGTACCCGCCGTTCCTTGCATCCAAACGGCCCTCGCATTTCCGCGCCTTCCAGCCATGTTTCCGATGTTTTCTATCGTGCCCTTGGGTGCCAATGGCACCCGCATGGGTGCGGCACCCGTTGTTCGGGTGTGAGGGTGGGTGCCACAGCCACAATACCCTTCGAGTACTGCCGTGCCTCCATACGGCCCTCGCAATCAGAGGGCTTCGCTGCCAAGAAATCCGCGCCGGGCTTGCCCGCTACTGGGAATCTTCGTGGGACGCGAAGATTCTCGTGATTAGTAGTGGAGAGAGCGCACACACATTTTTCGCAAAGTATGCAGTTGATTCGCACTGTCGCGCACACACCGTAAGGGGATCCGGGGGCTCGCCCCCGGTCCCCCGAGTAATCTTCCACACCCCCTGGTGTCCTGGCCACAAGCATGACAGCCTGGTCAATCGGCTCACCCATCGACCTCGAGAATCGCAGCTGCACTTCGAGTTGGTCGCCCGGGTCTGCCTCAAAGAGCGCACCCTGATCAAGCAAGTCCTGAATGGGGTAATCATATGTACCCTCACGCAAGAAACGCGGAGGTTCTTTGGGAATAATCATACTGATAAACAGGATATTTACGTCCATTACGATCGTATGCATTTACTTCCACCTGCACCACCCGCGGGGCATTATAGAATCGGTATTCCTCATTGATCTCCGAATGTGTTATCACGGTAGGAGGTGGCAATACTTCATCGAACAGTGGAATATCTGCAGCCGCCTTGGACACCGTCTTGTTCCAGCCTAGCTCGGTATCGCCTTCGCACATTTTCGTATTGTTTTTGTACTTGCATACGCCGAGCATCTGCATGGTTAGCAACGCGCCGTCGATATCCAGCACACCTACTGGCCATACAGTACCATACGTCGCGACCGCCTCGGCCAACCCATTATCGACCACACGCCGCGCTACGGCATTGCCCGAGCAGATACCTACATACACCACGTCTGCCTTGGCCCCCACTTTCGTCAGCAGGGTGTCAAGCTTCACAGATATATAACCAATCCAGTTGGTGTCGTAATCGCAGTCTTCTTGCCAATCTTTGTCTTCAGGGATATTCCAAGGACCATCAGATCCTCCATCCCACCAAACCGTTTCTCGTTTCTTTATATCACTTGAACCTTTGATCTTCGCCCAGTCCCTTTTGATTTCATTCTCACTGAAGTAAATCTTTCCTTTGGGAGTATTGATGCCGTTATACACCTCAGAGATCCCCTCATATGATACTTTAGGTTTTCTTTCTAAGGCATTAATTTGATCCAGGTATTGAAAGCACCCGTTTTTGAAACTTGTTTCTTGGCGTCGAATGACAATAATTGGTTCCAAAG
>Ga0307379_10000280_pt1 | contig 90612 bp, 75 predicted proteins | sample UN2MG_FD_202237 | JGI IMG/M metagenome (GOLD analysis project Ga0307379, IMG submission 202237) | Soil microbial communities from Risofladan, Vaasa, Finland - UN-2 | ecosystem: Environmental > Terrestrial > Soil > Coastal area > Acid sulfate soil | place: Finland: Risofladan, Vaasa | collected... | reverse complement strand
GGAATCGTAGCAAATCCTCGAAAACCATGCAATTACGTTCGTGAGGAAGGAATATATCTTCTTAGAGGAAAAACAGTTATGATGAGATAATATTTACACCTCACGCGCTAGCCTTAGCTGGTCGCACGTCACAAATGGGCCAGCAAAAAAGTCGAAGTGTAAACAATCGGCTCAAATTACTCCACATGATTTCATCCCATTTTTTTATTGAAGCTTTTGAGCTTGTGTGTAGTCATGATTTTCCAACCTGCTTTTGGCATCTCTTAGTTGGTTCATAATATTGTCGATTATTTCCGGAGTATAGTTTTTTCCTTCGTAGGCCATTTGTTTGTATAACTCTCCGCTTAGCCACTTTCTGCCGAAATAAATCATATCCTTTATTTTCAGGATTTCGATGTCCATATTCCCTGATACTCCGGAAGCGCCATGCTCGTGTATACCTCTGGCGCCGGCTATTCTCCATACCTGCCAGCCTCTTGACCTGGCGGTAAAGCAATAGTCGCTGTCGCTGCCGATAAAGACAAAATTCTCGTCGAGTAAGCCGATTTCCCGAACCATTTCTTTCCTGAGTATCATACAGGCCCCATTGCACCAGAGAATTTGTTCATCTTCGCTAAACTCTGACAGCCGGCCATGTTGGTGTTTTCCTAAAGGAAAGGCTTCATAACTCCCACCACAAATCACGTAGTCGGTATCCTCAGCATTCAATTGCAATGGAGCACCGATGCCGCATTCAGGATGTGAATTCATAAATGCTGTCATTATTTCCACGGCAGATGGCTCCAGGTACATATCCTGATTTAATACAAGAATATATTCGCAGGATTGGCTTAAATACTTTTTTATGCCTTCGTTTACTGCCGTGGTGAAATAGATATTGTCATTGGTGTTGTCTCGGATAAATATTTCTACACCTTCAATTGTTTGCTTATTTAAGGCAGCTATGCATCTATCAAGCTGATTTTTATTTTTGTAATATGGGATTATGGCCGGAATTATTTTTTCTTGTTTACAATTAAGCCTATGGTTTCCAATTTTATGGTTTGCCGCCGTTGTTCGCAATTCTTCAGCAACGTCTTGAAATACAGGCTCCCATTGCCCCCATTTTTTCTGCCGGAAAAGTTTCATAGTTGGGTACCATGGGCTATCCTGGCGGTCCAGCATCCATCGCCAGTCAGGTGAAAAAGGCAGAAGTGCCCAGGCTGGCTTACCCATCGCTCCGGCCAAGTGGAGCACGGAAGTATCTACTGAAATAACCAGGTCCAGATTTTCAATCGCTGCGGCGGTGTCAGTGAAGTCCTCGAACTCGGTTCCCAGATTTCTTATTGTCATTTCATCAGCTAATTCTTCGACCTGCTCAGCCGCTTTGCCTTTCTGTAATCCGTATAACCTAACGCCGTCAACCTCTGTCAACGGTGCAAAGTGCTTCAACGTACAGGAACGGTAACGGTCGTTTCCATGTGTTGGAGACCCCGCCCAAACAACACCAACCTTGAAGTCCGCACCTGTAAGCTTCTTTCGCCAATACTCTGCCTTTGTCGGACAGGCGTGAATATATGGAACCTCAGCGGGAATAGTTTCCAGAGTTGTTTCGAATATTTTGGGCAGGTCCATAAGGGAGATATGATGATCAAACTTAACGGCCGGCTTGTTATCGAACGATGCTTCGATTAACTCGTCAACCCCCGGAAAGTTCTGTAAAAGTCTATACAGTGGTTTCCTTATCTCGAGTATTACCATTCCGCCTCGGGCTTTGACCATGGGTAAATATCGCATAAAATGCAAGGTATCGCCCAATCCCTGCTCACAATGGACAATAAGTCTCTTGCCCTTAAAGCACGAACCGTCCCACCCTGGTGTCTCATAGCTGTGTGGATACAAGGTCATCTTCAAAGCGGGATTTAGTCGCCATTCGTACTCTTTCCAGCCCTCGGTGAACCTTCCTGATCGAAGGAGTGCAAGCGACAGGTTCCAGTGTGCTTCGGCAAAGTTCGGCTTGATTTGCAGTGCCCGTTTGTAATTTTCAATCGCCTTATCGTTTTCAATCACTTCAACATATCCGCTCTTGGCATTTAGAACGCCCCCCAAATGGTTGTACGCCTCAGCGTAATCAGGTTTGAAGTGTATTGCTTGTCTGTAATTTTCAATCGCTTCAGTACATCGAGTCTCGTCGCGAAGGCTATTAGCTAAATTGTAGTATGCCTCGGCAAAGTCCGGTTCAAGCCGTATCGCCTGTTCGAAGTTTGCGATAGCTTCAGCGAATTGCTCCTGGTCCTTCTGGGCAATACCCAGGTTGTTGTAAACTTCTGCATAGTCAGGGTCGAGTTGAAGCGCCTGTTTGTAATTTCCAATCGCCTCAGCAGAGCGGTTTTGGGCATTTAGAATGACACCTAAATGATTGTATGCTTCAGCGAAGCCGGGTTTGAACTGCACTGCTTTTTTGTAATATTTAATCGCTTCGGCGTACTGCTGTTGTTTTTCCAGAGAGAAGCCCATTGTGTTATATGCCTCGGCGTAATCGGGTTTGATTGATATCGCCTGTTTGCACTTTTCAACCGCAGCGGCATACTGATTCTGCGATTGCAGTGCGATAGCCATATTATGATATGCCTCGGCATAATCAGGTTTGACAGAGACGGCCTTTTGATAAGCGGCAACTGCTTCTTCATATTTTTCAAGGACCTCTAAAACAAGCCCAAGGGTATTGTGGAATTGCGGTATTTGAGGATTATTTACTATGGCTTTGCTGATTAACTTAACAGCGGTTTCGTGCTTTCGGCTCTGATGAGCTATCACCCCCAAAGAATATAGTGCGACAGGATTATCAGGATTTCTTTGCAGTATCAACCGATATAACTGTTCCGCCTGCCGAAGATGTCCATCCTGGTGATGTTGTGCTGCATTTTCAATCGTTTCAGCGACGGTTGGCATCTGTGCATAGCCTTCCTCTTTTTTTAAAAAATCGATACGATTGTATTTATCTCAATCGATTTCGGTTATCTTGTTAAGCATCATCTGAACAGGCGCTAAGTTACAGTTTCCAATAGTTTTTGGTGGTTTCGGGATTTATCTATATCAACATATTTATAGATCCATCTGTAGTAAGCGCCTCCTGTAATTCCGAGATGTTTTGGTAACTATTATTGTTTATTAACCATTCGTTAATCTCGCTGGCATCGAGGTTGTTCCTGCCCATATATGAGTCTGTTGGATATTGTTGCTGGGCCCAACCGTTTTGCAGTCCTCCTGAGGCGGAGTCCCGAAGAGCCCCTTGATCCGGTTGACCTCCCTGGGAGAGCACTACATCCAGCCGTTTTATCTGAATGCCCGAATCTTGAAGACCTCGGATTATCTGCGGTATCGCTTGCTCTATCTCTATTCTGGTTTGTGTTTTGCTGACTTCCAGCAGTCCTGTTATCTGATTGTCCTGCTCCTGAAATTTTATTAAAACCTTCCCGAGTTCCGGTGGATTAAGTTGAATCGTAATCTGCTGATTCTGTCCTTCTTGTGAAAAAGAGCTGCGAACAGATTCAAGAATCTGTTTACCAGCACCTGCAGATATACTGTTGGGTGAAGTTTGGCTCGGAAGCTCCACGGTTTTTATAGGCTCTGCAGAGTTGGGGGTTAGTTCTGTTGCAGGAGTTCCTGGATTATTGTGAGTGATTATTTGTTCGAGTTCTGAATTAGAGTTATTATTGGAGGCCGCATTATTGTTTTTTATTTGGCCGGTGGTTACCTGAACAGCAGAGTTATCTGAGAGCTTATTCCCGGCTTGTGAAGATTCTTTACTGTTTCCATCTGATGATTCTGAGAGTATTTCGGAGTTAGTTGTTTTACTGTCAGTTGTTGTGTTGAGGGTCGTGGTAGATTTTTCAGGAGCAATCCCGGCAAGCTGAGACTTCGGCTCGATGAATTTGTTCTGAACCTGTGAAAAGTTTGTTTTCAATTCCGGTGTTTTTTCATTGGCGTGGATGGCAGACTTATCTGTCAAGGTTGTATCTTCTTTTGCCTTTTTGCTACCATCTTCAACAAGAGTATCGAGTCCAGGTTTTTTGCTGCTCAAGTCAGAGCTTTTTGTGCTGTTGGTGACAACTGAAGCATCCACAAGAGGCGTTTTTTCGTTAATTTCGGTTGTTTTGTGATTGGCACCAGCAAGAGCATCGGGCATCAGTTCTTTGGCTTTCGTGGTTAGGGCAGTACCATTTGATACTGATATCTTATCAGTATTTTTGCCTTCTCCAGGCTGTGTATCGGCATTAGGTGTACCCTCAGATATATTAGGCAAAACAGTTTGGAGGTTATGTTGGTCCTTGGAAGTGTTTGGCGAAGAGCTTTTGAGGCCAGTTTGCCCCTTTTCAGTGTTTACGAGTAGTTTAATTTCGGCTGATTTGGTTGCTTGTCCAGTAACAGGAGAGGATTTGCCGTCTTTCAGATTAGCTATCAGTTGGGCAAGTTGGCGCCCGGTTTTCGGCTCCATTTTTGTGGCGTTCTCTTTGACGAGAAGCCCAGAAGTAAGAGGGCTTTCCGTAGTCGAAAAAGATTGGGCAGAATTTGCCTTGGAGGGTGTCGCAGAAGCCAGCTCATCTTTGTCTGGCTTTTTGTTATTCTGGTTTTGCTGGGGAGATTCAGCATTTACTGTTTTACGTAAAGTTTGGTTAAAGTTTTCCCTGGGTTTGTTTATAGGTTCATTTTTGGCGATGGCGGGTATGTTATCGGTCGTTATTGGTTCAGGAGTGTTAGAATACGATTGGATATTATCTGCCGACGGGGAAAAATTCGTGCCATTTGTAAAAGTATTAGGTTTATTTGCAGGCGGGGGTGCGACTGCTGCTGCAGCAAACATCATATCATTGATTGTCATCAAGTCCATATTCATACGCAATAACCTATTAAGACAACATAATATTAGCAACTTTCGTGCCAGTATTTTGCAGGACGATTTGTGTATAGCTCTAAGGCTATATTGGAAATGTACTTATGAATAATAAGCATGTGGTAATCATTCGATAATACCTTGTCATTAGCGGCATTCAAGGAGAAATATTCTGGGTGTAGGAGAGAATTTCCGGCTTATTTAAAGGAATTGTTTAAGGGGCTTGAAAGCCTTATGAGCATGTAAAAAAAGCAGGCCATTGTATAAAATCCTGACGTTGCTACTGCCATCCAAATAAGTGATTATTTGGAATTTTAGCGGTTTTTTACGCAGAATAAGGGTAAATATGCTGAAACTGACCTGCTTTCATCGTTTGGCACGATTCTTGCACACATTTTTTAAGAGACAAGGTTTGTAAATAAACGTTGGGAAACTTCAGATGTCGAAAACTGACAGCATAATAGCTCTTATCGAGGCCGGCATAAAGGCTGAAGGCCTGCGCCAAAAAGCTATCGCTCATAATGTTGCCAATCTTGAAACTCCGGGATATCGCAGGCTCGATGTAAAGTTTGAAGAAGTACTTGCCAAATCCCTGGAGTCATCCGGTTCCGTTGACCTTGATGAGATTGAGCCGCAGGCTTATCAACCCAAAAAGACGCCTGTAAAGTCAAACGGCAACGATGTTACTTTGGAAAATGAAGTGGGCGCAATGATTAAAAATAGCCTTCGCTACAAAACATATATTCAGTTGCTGAAGAAGAGATACCAACAGATTGAATCGGCAATCAATGTAGGGCGGTAGGAAAGTAATTCATTATTGGTTGACGAGTTTCATGGGTAGTCACATAAGGCTTGGGAATAATTGTAAAAGGAAAAGAGAAAATGAATGTTGACAATTTTTTTGGCCCTCTCGATATAGCGATTTCGGGTTTGAAGGCACAGAGCAAACAGATGGAAGTGATTTCGTCGAATGTTGCCAATGCCCGCACAAGCGACGCCGGTAAGGGTGAGCCTTATCGCAGACTTGAAGCTACGTTCAAGTCAGATGGCGATTTAGGTGGTGTTGAACTGGATAAAATACTTCCGGATATGGGTGATTTTCTCAGGGTGTACGACCCCGGCAATCCTCAGGCGGATGGCGATGGATATGTAGCTATGCCCAATATAAATTTGCCCGTTGAGATGATAAATCTGAATATTGCAACGCGAGTTTATCAAGCCAATGTTGCGGTTTTGAAGCGTTACCAGCGAATGGTGGAAGATACACTCGAATTACTACGATAAAATAGGGAATAAGCAATGGTTAACATGAATGCAAATGTAAGCGGGATCTCAAATCCGATGAATGGGATAATGGGGCCCCGCCCGGTTCAGCCCAAAATTAATCCTGATTCATCCGGTATGCCGAAGGTGGGAGGTTCCGACGGTAATAAGGCGGATTTTGCTAATGTTGTGAAGAACTACATATCCAACGTTGATGAACTTCAACAGTCCTCAAATGTGTCTATAAAGGATTTGTTATCGGGTAAAAATGAGGATATCACCTCGGTAGTATCAGAGGTGGCTAAGGCTGATATCAGTTTCAAGCTTCTTGTTGGTGTTAGAAATAAGCTGATTGAAGCGTACAAGCAAACTATGAATATGCCGTTGTAATTGATTATATTTTTTTCAATCATCGGTAGTCAATTGATAAAGAGGCTTAATGAACTTTTTCCAAAAGATAAGTGTAGTTTGGCAAAAGATAGGTCTCGTTCAACGGGCCTTGCTTATTGGGATTCTTCTCACATTTGTTGCTGCCGGTGTTCTGCTTACTTATTGGGCTCGCAGGCCTGATATGAAAATGCTGTACCAGGAAATTGCGCCTGAAGAGGCAGCTAAGATTACCGAGAAAATTAGTGAAAAGGGCATTGTTTACGAATTGAGAAACGGCGGGACGAGCATCTACGTGCCGAAGGAACAGGTATATCAGCTTCGTTTGGATATGGCAAAAGAGGGTCTTCCTATAGGTGAGCAGGGGGGGTACAAGATATTTGATAATGAAAAAATCGGGATAAGCCCGTTCGTCCAAAGCGTTAACCTCAAGCGGGCGCTACAGGAAGAACTTGCCAAGAGCATACAGATGATAGATGGTGTCGTTCACGCGCGTATCCATATAGTAAGCCCTGAACAAACACTTTTTACTTCTGATGCCGGTAAAACCACTGCTTCTGTAGTTCTTCGACTAAGGGCGGGTTATAAATTAAGCAGTTTGAATATCGCAGCAATAACTCATTTGGTCTCCGGCAGTGTTGAAGGGCTTACATCGGAAAATGTTACCGTGATAGACAGCCAGGGAAATCTTCTTTCAAGTAAGTCAGATTCGACTATTGCCAGTGGGGCAGGCACTGTTCAAGATTACAGGGAAAGGGTAGAGGAGAACCTGTCGAAAAAGGTGGAGGATATGCTCACCGCTGTTTTAGGACCCGGCCGGGCAACAGTAAGGGTCAGTGCCATTATTGATATGAACAGCGTTAGCACCGTTACGGAAAAGCTTGACCCAAAAGGCGTTGTTATTAAAGAAGAGATTACAAGCGGTTCTGAAACCGGAGCTGCCACACCATCAGCCGCAGGTGAGCCGGCTGTGCCGGGTATCTCAGTAAAAGATGAAATAATTAAGACCGACTATGAGGTCGGAAAGACGGTGAAGCAGGAAGTTGTTTATCCGGGCCAAATAAAATCTTTGAAGGTAGCGGCATTTGTTGACTTATCAGTATCAGACGCTAATGATACAGGCTCCGGAAATAGCGCCGCAAAGATAATGCAGGAAACTGATGTAGTGGCTATTATTCAAAATGCTCTTGGGCTCGAGGATGAAACTGCTATCAAAGTAGTTAATGTTAAGTTCAATCGTCCGTTTGAATCACTTGTTGAGGAAGAGCCGTCCAGTTGGCCTCGTTATATAGCAATTGCGCGCCAGGCTTCCTTAGGCATTATGGCAATTTGCGCGCTGCTTGTTCTTCGTATGTTCCGTGGAGCAAAGCGTAAGGTGGCCTCCGTACTCAAATCAGGTGAATTGCCCCAAGCTGGAGAGGCTGCCGGACTTCTACCGGAAGGAGAAGGAGTTCCAGAGCCATTAGTTGTGCGCAGACAGATAGCCAGTGCTTTGGAACAAGATCCTGAGCGAGTGAAGCAATTGTTTGCCAGTTGGCTCGAAGAAAAGGGGGGCTAAAGTTAGCAAGGCGTGAATCGTTATGTTTATAGCGAAACAATAAGCAATAGGATATACAAGGCACTAATATCAAATGCCGAATAACGAATATCAAATTTCGAGTAGAAAATTTCTTCGGAGAAGAAAAAAGACGAATATCCATCCGTTACAGAGTTCTAATGAGCGGCCAGGAGACACGGAAAAGGCGCTGACGGGTAAGCAAAAAGCTGCAATGTTGTTGATGAGTCTTGATTCAACGACTGCTGCTGAGCTGCTCAAGGGCGTTGACGCCGAGGCGGTCCAGGAATTGGCAGTGGAATTAGCGCATATGGATGCCACTGGTTTCAGCAATAACAGGCAGGATTTGGGAGTTGCTCGGCAATTCTGTACATCGTTGCAGCCCAGTGATGACTTTCGCATTAATGGTTTCCTGAAAGAAGTATTAAAGAGTAGCGTTGGTGATGAGAAGACAGAGCAGATTCAGACCGGAATACAGGAGCTGTTGTATGAAAACGATCCTTTCAAATCTATTTGTTCGGCAGAGCCTAAAACGGTAGCGGCAATTCTGGAGAATGAGCATCCTCAAACTGCTGCGGTAGTTTTATCAGAAATGCCTGCAGAGAAGAAAACAGAAGTGCTCAGTTTTTTGGACTGGGGTATCCGAGTTAGTATTGTCAACAGAATGAGCGATTGTGGGGCTATGAGTGCCCAGGCAAAGAGTCGAATTACAGAAGTTGTTTGCAAACGTCTTGAGGCTGTTACTACCGGTAACACAAATGGACCTTTGTCAGCAAAATCTAAGCCGTCTATAAGAAAAATGGCAGTTATTTTGCGAAACATGGGTAAAGAGATTAGAGATGGTCTGCTTGGTGTTATACGGGGCAAAGACAAACATGTCGGTCAAATGGTAGCAGACTTGATGATATTTTGGGAAGATATCTCGCAAATTTCCGACCGGTCACTGCAGAAGGCTTTGAGAAGAATTGATGTAAAGAAATTGGCTTTGGCATTGGTCAGAGCCGACAATCAGCTCATTCAGAAAATAAAATCAAATATTTCCGAGACGATGGCTGCTGTGTTGAATGAACAAATGTTACTTGTGTCAGCTTACGAGTGGGATGATATTGAGCAGGCCAGAGAGGAAGTTGTGGATATCTTGCGCGAAATGAATGAAAAAAGTGAGCTTATGTTTATGGAAGAATGATGCTATGTCTGACGGAGTTAAAGCCTGTATTGCCGGACATAGAAAAGAGAATGCTGAACTTTTAGTGGAAGTCACCAGGAAGATATTAATGTATAGAACTCAAAGAGGGATTAAATAAGCTATGTTGACGGGTAAACAAAAAGCTGCGATGTTATTAATGAGTCTGGATGCTGCGACTGCTACTGAACTGCTTAAGGGACTTCGCGCCGAAGATATTCAGGAGATTGCGATGGAATTGGCACGAATCGATGCGTCTCAGCAGGATGATGCCAAGGAACAAACGAAGGTTGTCCATGAGTTCTGTGCCTCACTTCAACAAAAGCATGCTCGTAAATTTAGTATGAAAACTTTTCTTAACGAGACGCTTATAACTATTCTTGACGAAGACAAGGCCGAGCAAATCCAGGCCCAGGTTAAAAAGATTTCGGGGAGCACAGACCAGTTTGGGGAGATTCGTATAGCCAGTACGGACGAATTAGTTCTTGCGCTGGAGGGTGAACACCCCCAGACAATAGCTGTGGTATTGTCAGAACTGGATCCGAAGAAAAGCCAGGAAGTTCTAGCGCGTTTGAGTGAAGAAGCACGGCTTAAAGCTGTGTGCCGGATGATAAATCCGGAATTGGTGGGTAGTGGAGTAAAGCAGCGAATGGCATTTACGGTTAGCGAAAGGCTGAAAGGTCTAAAAGGAGAAACTCTTTCGGAAAGACCGGAGCAGACTCTACGAAAACTGGCTGTTGTGCTGAGTGGTCTGGAAAAAGATCTGAGAGACCAGATGCTTGATGAGATTAGCAAGCATGATGAGGAAACCTCCACAATGGTAAGACGTTTGATGATAACCTGGGAAGATATTCCTACTATATCGGACAGGTCTTTGCAGGAAGCACTGCGAACTGTGGAGTCGGGCAGATTGGCGGTGGCACTTTATGGTGCAACTGAGGCTATTGTGGAAAAAATACGCTCAAATATATCTGAACGGGCGGTGGCCTCGCTTGATGAAGAAATCTCGCTGATGCAGGATCCTCTGGAAAAAGAAGTTCTTGGTGCCAGAGAAGAAGTTGTCGGCCCGTTGAGGGATGCAAATGAGCAGGGAACGCTTAGGGTGAAAGGGCGATAGCAGAATGACACAGACAGTTACAGTCCATCTTGAAAAGCCGATTACCTCGGCTAAATTCCTGGATGAATCTGCCGGAGGTATTGGTGGTAAATTGCCCGGTCTTGGCCAGGCTAATTCTGCGGCGAATGCCGTGCAAATTCCGTCGCAGGATTCAGAGACTCAGAAAAATAAGTTTTCACAGACTTGCCAGGCAATTAATGATGTAGTTACAAAACTCAATCAATTTTATGACAAAATATTTGTCGAACACAAAGAAGAAATTGCCAGACTTTCTGTGGAAATCGCCAGAAAGATTTTGATGCAAAAAGTGGAAGATGGAGATTATGAAATACAATCTATTGTTAAAGAGGCACTAAACAATGCTCCGACGCGACAGGATATAGTAGTGCATTTGAATCCTGAAGACCTTGCGGAATGCCAGAAGGCACTACAGAATGAGCCGGATGGCACTTTAGCAGATATTAAGTTTGTTTCCGACTCGAATATAGGACGGGCAGAATGCCTGCTTGAGAGCCCCAAGGGGATAGTAGAATCACTGATTAACGAACATCTGGACAGAATTAGCAAAGCACTTAAAAAGGCGGAATGAGTTATGGTTACGAGTGAGGTTAGTAATGGTTTGATTGATTTTGATAAGTTTCATTCAGCACTTCGCGATGTAAATTTGTTGGATTGTCAGGGTTTTGTGATCCGGGTCTCCGGTCTGACGGTTGAATCTACCGGTCCGGCAATAGGTTTAGGGGATCTATGTGGTATCCAGATTCGTAATGGGCGGCGCGTGTTGGCTGAAGTGGTAGGTTTCCATAATGACCATCTTATTCTGCTGCCGTTGGAGCATATAAATGGTATATCGCCGGGCGATACAGTAACCGCTCGTACTACTGTCCGGCATATCACCTTAAGCGAAGCTGTCCTGGGTAGAGTAGTAAACGGGCTGGGAGAGCCTATAGATAATAAAGGGCCGTTAACAGGGGCGGATAAGAAAGCATTGGATGCAGGTAGTCCGCCACCTTTGAGCCGCGAAAAGATTACCAGTCCTTTGGCGCTGGGCATAAGATCATTGGATGCCGTATTAACCTGTGGTAAGGGACAGCGCATAGGTATTTTCTCTGGTAGCGGGGTAGGAAAGAGTGTTCTGCTTGGTGATATTGCCAATTCGAGCGAAGCAAATGTTAATGTTGTAGCGCTGATAGGCGAGCGTGGCCGAGAGGTTCGGGAATTTCTTGAAGGAGACCTCGGTGCTGATGGTTTATCACGCAGCGTAGTTGTTGTAGCTACCTCGGATTCTCCTCCTATTCAGCGTGTAAAAGCGGCATTTGTAGCAGCTACTATTGCCGAATATTTCAGGGACAAGGGTAAAGATGTTTTGTTTATGATGGATTCACTTACTCGCTTCGCACAGGCCCAGAGAGAAATAGGGCTTGCAGCGGGTGAGCCGCCGACAACAAAGGGCTATTGTCCGAGTGTTTTTTCACTAATGCCGAGACTTATTGAACGTTTGGGTCGTGCGGAAACCGGCAGTATCACGGGTATTTTGACTGTTTTGGTTGAGAACGATGATTTAACCGACCCCGTGGCTGATAGTGCCAGAAGTCTGCTTGATGGGCATATAGTTCTGTCGAGAAAATTGGCTGAGAGGGGGCATTATCCCGCTGTGGATATTTTACAGAGTGTCAGTCGATTGATGCCTGTGGTGGTCAGCAAAGAGCACATGCTTGCTGCGCAGAAGCTCAAAGAAATATACGCTATTTATATTGATGCTGAAGATTTAATAAATATTGGAGCTTTTTCGTCCGGCAGTAATCGACGTATTGATGGAGCTATAGCTTTGATTGACAGGATAAACAGCTTCCTTATTCAGTCTGTTCGAGAGAGGACCGATTTTAATGAAACTGTAAGGCAGTTGACTGCCATTACCCAGTTTTGGAATGAGCTGTTGGGTGCCCAGAGCCGGTAAATTGTATTCCGAGTACTTGTCAGATATTGAGAGTTGAAAAATAAATGAAACGGTTTGTATGGCGGTTACAGCGTGTCCTTGATATAAGGACAAAGGAAGAACAAAAAGCCAGAGGAGAATTGCTTAAGCTGACGGAAAAGTTAGCAGAGACACAGAGCGAACTGCTTGCATGGCGGAAGATGTTAGAGGAGATAATTAATGGCTTGGCCTTGGGAAATCCTAAAAAACGATTGGGCAGGCAGGAATTTTTTCTGAGATATTCGGCGGCAAGTGATGAGCAGATTAAGAAGCTCGAAAATAGGGTGAAGGAGCTGGAGTCAAAACAAAGAGAGAAAATTGCTGAAGTTTTAAAACTAAGAAGGTTCAAAGAAGGCCTTGAAAAGTTACAAGCCGAAGCAAAGATACAGTTTATAAAGGAACAAGAGAAACTGGAGCAACAACAATTGGATGAGGGAGCTACAGTTTTATTTGTTCGAAAAACAAGGAGTTAGGAGAAAAACCAGTGAGCAAGAAACTGATAATTATAACAGCTTCAGCAGGGCTGGTGAGTTTTGCCGGAGCGTTTGTCCTGGGGTGGTTTACCGCCCCATCTCCATCAGGACATCCCGGTGAACCAATTCAGCCGGAGATTGTGAGCGCGGGTGCTGTTCCGGAGATGCCTCGTCCTGTAGCTGGTATGACAGGCGTCGTAGGTGCGGCTTCCGGCAATGAGAGAAAAGCTATGACAGAAAAGCAGCTCAGGAATCTTGTCTTTGAGGTTCGGGAGAAAGTGAATGAGTATGATGATAAACTGCAGAATCTTGTATTGCGGGAACAGAGATTGCAGAGGACTCAGGATACGTTAAAAGAGGATATTCAAAACCTTAATAATCTGCGAATCGAGCTTGCTACAATTGTTGCCGATATTAAGAGCGAACGCGATAAGCTGCTCAAAACCAGGCTTGAAGTTGCCCAGACCGAGAAGGATAATCTTGTACTGATAGCAGCTACTTATGACAAGATGGATGCGTCCAGTGCAAGCAAGATACTGGTTAGTATGTGTACAAGCCAGACGCAGCCTGGCAAGATTGATAGCCAGAGCAGGGGTTTTGATGAAGCCGTGAAAATTCTGTACTATATGACCGAAAGGACCACAGCCAAACTGCTGGCGGAGCTAACCACTGCAGAGCCAGGGCTGGCAGCATTTTTAACCCAGAGATTAAAACAGATAGTTGAAGGAAAGTAGTCTAATGGATATTGCAACGATAATTGGAGTGCTTCTTGGTTTTATAGTTATCATAGGCGCTATTGCTGTCGGCGGTGGTTGGCAGTCGTTTATCCATATTCCCTCTATGGCCATTACCCTGGGAGGCATGTTGTGCGCTACACTCATACATTTTTCACTGCCGCAGTTTTTGGGGATATTTTCGGTAATCAAGAAGACAATTATTGCGAAGATACCGCCACAATCAGAGCTGATTCAAAAAATGGTGAACTTCGCCGCTATCAACAGACGTGACGGAGCGCTGGCTTTGGAGCAGGAGATTCCCAACTTAGACAATTCATTTTTCATCAAGGGCATGCAGATGCTTGTGGATGGACGGGATTCCGAACAAATTCGGGACTTTATGTCTATAGAGGTTCAGTACCTTCAGGACCGCCATTCAACAGGTAAAAAGATTTTGGAGTTTATGGGAACGGCCGCACCTGCTTTTGGGATGATAGGCACACTTATCGGTTTGGTGCAGATGCTCAGGAACCTGGATTCGCCTGATGCAATTGGTGGGGGAATGGCGGTAGCTTTGCTGACTACTTTTTACGGTGCATTAGCCGCTAATTTGATTTTTATCCCGTTGGCGGGTAAATTGGGGATTTATTCCAAAGTGGAAACGACCACAATAGAGATGATTGTAGAAGGTATCTGCTCTATTTCGCAAGGTGATAATCCGACTGTTGTTCGAGAAAAACTGCAGTCATTTATGTCACAGGGAAGACGGGAAGAAGTAAAGGCTAATGTATAATGGCACGTGCGGGCAAACAAGTAGAAGAAGATGAGTCTCCAGGCGCACCGGAATGGATGGTAACTTTCAGTGATTGTATGACGCTGTTGTTGACATTCTTTGTGCTTCTTTTAAGTTTCTCATCTTTTGATGATAAGGTTTTTCGGAGGTTAAGAGTTATTTTTATGGATGCTTTGCCCGCTATCAGCCGGTCGGACGAACTAAATAGAGATGCGGTCCTGCCTACGGAGCAAATTGAAATGACACCAGAGCTGGCCGAAGGAAGTGAAAAACCTACGTTGCTTAAAGGATTGGACGACAACGTAAGAGAAGAGACGCCTGCAGATTTCCGTCGCCGGAAGGTGTTTTCGGTCTCATCTGAAAAAATCTTTTGGGGTAATGGTGCGCTTATTTCGGCTGAAGGTCGTCGCATTATGACTACAATGGCGTCATTTTTAGAAGAAGTACCCAGCCGTGTAGTTATTTGTGAAAATGGTCCGGCAGGTAAAGGGGGGTCTGAGCAGCTTGGTTTATCACGGGCATGGGCGGTATTGGAGTATCTTACAAGCGGGAAGAATCTTGATAAGAAGTGGTTCAGCGTCTCAGCAGGGAGTACTATTGCTCAAGAGGGCCTTAGAAGTGATGAGCCTTCCCGCGCAAGCTTGAAATCTGAACGTACACTTGAGATAGTATTGTTAGAACGGAGTATTTACGATTGAAGCGTCGGCGTCAGTCAAGTAAAGAAGAAAAGCCCAAAGTTCCGGCATATATCGTTACGTTTTCAGATATGACAACGTTATTGCTGACATTTTTTGTGATGCTGTTGAGCCTTTCGAGTTTACAGGAGGAAGAAATGTTTCATAAGGGCCGAGATTCCTTTTCATATGCAATTAAGACCTTTGGGCTTGGCATGTTTACGGGTAGAAAACCAAAACCAGATTTAGGTTATTATAAAGTCAAGTATTATACAAGCGAGCCTAATGAAACATTCAGAGGCAGGAGCATAAACACAAAAGAGGAGAAAATACGTAAGCTATTCAATGAACTAAACCGATCTATGAAGGCTGTGCCGTCAGTAATGGCGGCTAATAAAACCGATTTTACAGTAACTAACATTCGCTTTGCACAGGGTGATGCACGATTGGATGAGTCGGCAAAGCAGTTTTTAGGTGGTTTTTGCTTACAGTTGCAGCAGAATTACGGTTCCAGACCGGCTAAACTTTACGTGCTTGGTTTAGCCAATGACCAGAGAGCCGAAAAAGAGCAGTGGATACTTTCAGCTAAGCGGGCAAAGGCGGCGGCAGATTATCTGCGGGGTATTTTATCTTCGGGATCGGGTTCTCAAATACAAGGTAGTACAATTGGGGGCTGGTCTAATTGGTCTGTTTATTGGTGGGGAGCTGGGCCGGGAGGTGATTGGGTGCGGCAGGATAGCCCGATTTCCAAACAGTCACAGATATTAATTGCGGTCCTCAGAATGGACGATTAATTCAAGACTGTGTAAAGTTTTTCGACATTTTGTCTGATTATGTGCCAATTCTCGTATTAAAAATCCTGCTGACGACCTGCTAATGACCCTTTTGGCATTTCGGCACGCTATTTGCTCACTAAATAATCAGAAGACGCTCTGTTTGTGGACTGAGCATGAGTAATCGTATTTGGTATTTTTTGATATGGTGCGATGCAGGAAAAAAAACGTTGTTCTTTTAATAGTAGTTATATTGGGCTGTGGTGTGATATTGGTCTGCTCGGCCCAATCGGCTGCAGATGCTGAAAAGCACGCTTCTGACAGGGGTGGAACGGAATTGGAAAATTCACAATCCAAATCTAATTCCTTATTTGACAATGATTCAAATTTTTTAAAAAATACGAATAATGGATACGGAACACGAGAGTTGTTTTTCAAATTTATGGTTTCGGTTTTGTTCCTTGTTGCTCTGGGTGCAGGGGGGATTTACATTTCAAAAAGATTTCTGCCTAAGATTACCAACCTGTCAGGCAAAGAGATTCGTATTGCTGAAACTGTCCACCTTGGGCCCCGCAAGGCAGTGCATCTGCTTGAGATTGAGGAGCGACGGTTCCTTATAGGTAGTACAAATGAGAACATCACAATATTGGCCGACTTAACAAGTACCTTAACGGAGTTGTCAGTGCGGGAAATAGATAATAATTGAGGATGTCAATGACCGGTAAGCTTAAAATACTTTTTCTGGTGTTTGTTGTTGCGGCGCCTGCCGGGTTTTCTTTTGGCCAGGATATCAATGCGATCCCAAGGCAGGCAGGACCGCTTGGTGATACTGCAACAACAAGTGTCCCGGCTAACGGAGTTCCAAGCCTTGCAGATTTGATGACGGTTATAGATAAGGCGACGACTAACGATAACAGCAGCAAAGATTGGTCAACACCTGTCAAGCTTGTAATCATCTTTACCGGTCTGGCGATTCTGCCGAGTCTTTTGGTGATGATGACTTCTTTTACGAGGATAGCTATTGTTTTGTCTTTTGTTCGGCGTGCTTTGACCACGCAGAGCATACCTCCTACAATTGCAATGATGGGTTTAGCTTTATTTCTGACACTGTACACAATGGCTCCTACTTTTGCCAAGACCAATACAATCGCCATCCAGCCTTATCTTACAAACGAGATTAATTTTCAAACTGCGGGTACGAGGGCAGGCAATTGTTTCAAGGAATTTATGCTTCGGCAGAGCAGAGAAGCCGATTTAGCTCTTTTTGTGCGGATGGCAAAGATCCCCCCCCCAAAAAGCCTGATGGACGTAGATTTACACATAGTTATTCCAGCATTTATAATCAGTGAATTCCGTACCGCATTTGAAATAGGCTGTCTTTTGTTTATTCCCTTTCTTCTGATGGATTTAGTTATTGCAAGTGTTTTACTTAGTGCGGGTATGATGATGCTGCCTCCAATGATGATTTCGCTGCCATTAAAGCTGATATTATTTATTCTTGTCGATGGTTGGGGTTTACTGGCGGAGAGTCTAAGTCTGAGTTTCAAATAACATCAAGTATCGAACGCCTGGGCTCGGACAGTTGCGGGCCGAAATATCTGGGGAGATACGAGGTAAAAATTATGGATAGTAGTTTCATTCTTTACCTGGGCCGTTATACCCTCGAGACGGCGTTGCTTTTATCCGCTCCTATTCTACTGACATGTATGGTTGTCGGAGTGGTGATGACATTGTTTCAGGCGGTTACTTCCATACGTGATATGACCTTAACTATAGTGCCTAAACTTTTGGCTGTCGGAATCGTTACGTTGGTTTGTGGCGGTTGGCTCATGGAAGTGGTACTTAGATTTACAAATGAAATATTTGGGCATATCCGGAATATTATGCACTGAAGATAAAGTTAAAAGGATAAACAATTACTTATGAACGGGCCACTTCTTACCGCAACCTGTAGAGATTTGATTGCAGGAAAAATATGGTGTTGATTATCGAAAAATTATTTGGTTTTGTTATGGTGCTGACGAGGATTTCAGCATTTTTTTTGATACTTCCTGTATTTGGATGGAAAAGTATTCCTGTCAGAATAAAGGTTGCGATGACTATTCTGATAACGATTTTTTTTTCAATGATAATACCTGTACCTATTGATTCCAGACAAGTCTCTGTCGTAGAGTCAGTATTGCTTCTGGCCAACGAAGCCACCTATGGGCTGGCCCTGGGTCTGATTGCAGCTTTTGTATTTGCCTCGGTTAAATTCTGCGGTCGCATTATTGAACGGCAGATGGGTTTGGCTATGGCTGAAATATTGGATCCATTAAGCGGTGAGAGCACTCAGGCGCTGGGAGCCTTGTTGGAGATGATATTTATACTCTTATTTCTCAGTGCTAACGGTCACCATTTGTTTTTGTTGATTATATCGAGAAGTTACGAAGCGTTTCCTGCAGGCAGTATTCCGACAATATCGGTTTTGACCGGCGGTATAATTAAGGCTGGTTCTACACTGTTAATGGCCGGCCTTAAATTGTCAGCGCCGATATTGGCAGCGTTTTTGCTGTTAATGGTTGTATTGGCTGTATTGGCACGAATGATTCCGGAAATGAATATTTTATTTATCAGTATGCCAATGCGTGTAGGTCTGGGTTTGTTAATGGTGGCGATATTTTTGCCATTTATTAATACGTTTGTGGCCGAATTCGCTGATTGGATGGGTAAACTACTGCCCCTATAAACTAATACCGAGTACATATTATGCCAGAGCAATCTGCTCAAAAGACAGAGCAGCCAACAAGCAGAAAATTATCGAAAGCCAGAGGCAAAGGGCAGGTACCGCAGAGCCAGGAACTGACATCGATAGTAACATTACTGGTGTTGGTGGCAATGATTGCTTTGTTGGCTCCCAGTCTCCTGCAATGGTTTATGTTACAAATTAGGCAGGGGATGTCGTGCGAAAATGGCATTTTTGCTGATAGCGGAGGATTTCTGGATTTCATTAATAAAAAAACTGTCAGTATGGCACTTGTTATCTGCCCCATTTTAGCGGCACTTGCTGCGGGGTCTTTTATAGCCAGCGTCGCTATCAGCGGGTTAAATTATTCGCCGGGAGCCTTAGAATTTAAACTTGACCAATTAAATCCGATCACAGGATTAAAGAAACTGGTAAACGCACGTTCTCTGGTGAAGCTCTTATTAGACGTTCTAAAACTGCTTTTTATATCGCTCATCGTTTGGTTCTATCTTAGAAGCAGGCTCGATATGCTCGCTACCCTTCGATGGGCCTGGTCTGCGCAGATACTCGTAGTTATCGCAAAGATAATACTTGGCCTGATGATACGTATTGGCATCGTACTGTTGGTTATGGGCATTGCTGATGCTTACTACCAGAAATGGAAATACATCCAGGAACTGAAGATGACGAAGCAGGAAGTCAAAGAAGAGCTCAGGGATACAATGGGTTCGCCTGAGGTTAAAAGTCGAATCCGGAAGCTCCAGTTCCAGGCGGTCCTTAAGAGGATGATGCAGGAAGTGCCCAAAGCAAATGTGGTTCTTGTCAACCCGACGCATGTAGCTGTAGCGCTGCGTTATGATGCCGAAACGATGGAATCTCCGGTGATAGTTGCTAAAGGAGCAGACCATTTGGCGGAGAAAATCAGGGAAATTGCCCGGGCTTACGGTGTGCCTATTATAAGGAGGCCTGAGTTAGCCAGAACAATATATTCAACGGTCAAGCTCGGTGATCCGATACCCGAGACTTTGTACGTGGCGATAGCAGAAGTGTTAGCTATGATTTATCGTTTACGTCGCAGGAAAGCAAATGCTCGGACCTGACAAAACGTATTTTGGTGTTGGTCTCAATTACACACCTGATGAAAATCCACACTATGTTGCTGCTCTTAGAAGCCGAATGAACTCATCTGTCGTTGTATCAAAGCCAGATTTTTCTCAAGACGGGCGAATCGAGCTACCAATCTGTCTTCTCTTTTAGTAAGGAGAACTTCTTCTCTGTCAATTTTATCCTGTAGAGCTTTTATTTGGTTGTCCACATGTTTCTGATCGATTTGGATTGATCCGGTTGTTACCTTGAGCATATTATCCAACACCTCCTCTATTGCACCGGTAAAACCTTGTTTTACCCTGACTGTAGCGTAAATAGTGCTGCTGGGTGTGCCCGTAGCAGGGGCAGTGAGCTGGAGGCTATGTTCGGGATATACGGGATTACTATTGGTATCGAAGGTGCTGTCTCCGGTAATAATATTGCCACTGATTGTTGCCGCCCGATACTGAGAATCATTTTCGCTTGAAAGCTTTATCGAAGCCGTGTCGATGTTACCACTTGCATCATACGTAACTTTGACCCTGTAGCTGCCTGCTGTGGTATAATCACTATGAGCGTCATAAAATTCGATATTATTACTATCGCTGCTGCCGGTCTTGTCTGCTCCGATTAAGGCCAGCACACCCATATAATCTTCAGCTATTGCTTCATCGAAGACATTCGCATCAAAACTCAGTAGTCCTTCTCTATCGAGATTTAAGCCGAGATGGCCCGGTGTCAGGAACGTGTCGATATCTTCTATAAATCCGTTAGTCTGGGTGATAAGAGGTGAGCGAATTTGCTGCTTTATTGTCGAAACGACATAATCACCCATCAAGAGGCCGGCGGTTTTTAGAACATCATTATAGCCGGTCTTTTCCTTAATAAATTCGACGGCAAAATTATAGCCATCAACCAATTTACTTATTTTGTCTTTTACCGATTGGATATCTCTGGTTAAAGTCAGTTCTTCTCCGTTGGCATCGGTTGTGTCGTGCAGGTGCAGTGCTACGCCGTAAATGACATCATCTATAGTGTTGGAGCTTCTACTGATGTAAGCTGCGACGCCCTTTGTTGTTTCGGCAACGGTAGGGTCTCCAGCGTCCACAAGGTTGCTGCCGTCGGCATAAATCATGCTGACGTCTCCCAGGTTATTGCTGAATGTAAATGTTACGTTACCATCAGCTAAGCCGTTGTCACCTCCGCCGACCGTTATATCGCCGGTATTAACGGTTGATAAAGCCTCGAGCGCAGCTTTAATAGTATCGGTGTCGGCATTGTAAGCAATGGGGGACGTTGTTTGTCCTTCATAAGTTAAGGTGTAAGTGCCTTCGGTCGGAATCGAAGCGCGGCTCATTGTCTGCAATTCTGAAGCCGCCGTTGAATCTGAAGGATAGCCATCTACCTTAATCAGTGAATTCTGAGCTACTTGTGTTTGAGTGAAGTCACTTGGTTCAAAATCATTATTAAGGCCCGAGGCTGTTGTGATCCCACCTTCTGCTGAAAAGGCCATGGTCGGCAGAGTAAGGCTTGAGCTGCTATCACCCCCATGGTTGTATGTCAAAGCGATAGAAAGACTGCTTGCTCCTGCGGCCTTATCAGTTAAGACAATTTTGCCATTTTCAAGAGTCGCCTTGGCTATTCCATCAAAGGCATCATTAATCTCATCAATAAGATGACTGATTTTGGTATTGTCGTTAATGGGTAGATTAACCGGAGCGATGTCATTTCCGTTATGGTCTGTGCCGTTTATTTCAATAACATCGTCATCATCAGGCGTTCCACTGAACTGGTCGAGTGTTATGATTTTCGAACTGAGCGTAGCATTGTCGCTGCTAACCGTAAACGCAATATCAGCTTGCCATACTTCTGTGCTGCTGGCGTTGATGGAGATTCTGTAATCCGAGCCGGCGTCATTGCCGTTCATGACCAGATGGTAGGCATCATTATAATATAACAGGCTGGCTGTAACTCCGGGATTGTTTGCATCGTTATTAATTAAACCGACCAGGTCTGTCATAGTTGTGGTTGCTGTGGTTGTTATGGATGTTTCTTTATTGTTATATGAGTAAATAAAGGTGCCGGCTCCCACATAATCCTCGGCGTATTCTTTACCGGTTGTATGAACCCACCTTTCGGAGGTGGCTAACTGATTGATTACAACATTGTGATTGCCTTCGAAAGCGTTATAGGATGCGTCGGCAGTCAATATGTCTATATCACTGGAGGAGATTGAAAAAGCGCGAAGAGCGTCGGCGTCGGAAAGAGCACGGACCGAGTTTCTTAGGTTGCTGAGTTTGGTTTCAAGAGTGCTCAGGGCATCCTGTCTCTCTTGCCACATACTTTTGCGCTCTGTGTACAAGTTTAGTGAACGACGCTCAATAGCCATCATTTGCTCGATGAGCGTACCTGTATCTATTCCTGTTAAAAGTCCCGGAAGACGTAAAGTTGACATCTTTGCCTGCCTTTTAGTTTAAGTTTTCATATCTTCTCTTCACAAAAATGTACAAGTAAAGCTACCGTACAATCCTCATGTAAAGTATTATCGTTCAAAAACACTTTTTGCTTAACCATTTATCGTATATTTACTTACTATATTTGCATTTATATAGTAACAGCTTGTTGTGCTGCCTTTGTGTATCTGGCTTGTATGCGTTTAGACTTTTGCAATAGCTGCTGCAGGCCCTGGTTTTTCGGGTCCATTTTTATGCAATCATTTAGCTCGGAACAGGCCCGGTCGAAAGCTGTTCTTGAATATTCAAGAGCGTTTGACTTTATATACTCCTGTCCTAATGCAAGATAAGTCCCGGCAGTGAGACATTTAGCATGTAACTGCCTCATCCCGGGTGCTATCTCATCCCAGGCAACATCCGGGAAGAGTTCATCGTATGTGAACGTATCAGTAAATCGCCTGATGACCTCAAAATGAAATTTTGCATTTTGAGAAGTGAAATTTCTTGAAAGACTATTGGGTGTCATTCTGCGCAGGTACAGGGCACCCGGTAAGTGTTGTATTTTCAGCCCCATTTCAACAAATCGCCTTATCATATCATAGTCTTCGGCCATCCGTAAGTTTTCATCGAAAAACCCGATTTTGTCGAAGACGCTTCTTCTGATACAGGTTCTAAAGGGTACTACTGGAAAACCGCAGCGGAAGAGGTCCCTAATGAGCAATCTTGTATTTGTGTACTCGGGTCTTTTAATCAGCCGAATCGGTTTGGAATTCTCGTCAATAAGACAATCGTCACAATACACCAGGTCAGCTTCAGGATGCACTTCGAATTCCTGTAGATGTCTTGCGATAAAATCCGGTGTCATCATATCATCTGAATCAAGTTTGATTAGAAAAAGACCTTGAGAAGTTTTTATGCCCGTATTGTGGGCACCTGCAAGCCCCTTGTTTTCCTGGTACAAGTATTTGATTTTATCGTTTTTGAAGCTGGCTACAATATCTTTGGTATTATCTGTGGAGCCGTCGTCAATGACAACAAGTTCGAAGTTTCTATAGTTTTGAATCAGTACACTTTCGATTGCCTCTTTGATGTAATCGGCCGCATTATAGGCCGGCATAATCACCGAAACCAGCGATTCTCCGGGCTCTGCAATAATAGGTAATTGTTTGGAGGTAGTTTCAACACTATTTAGTATTTCTTGAGGCTTTGAGCTTTGAGGGGACGGGGTATTAATTTGCTGCAGAACTGCAGCAGGCAATTTATCAGGGCAGGACCTAAGTCTTCTTTTAATGGCATTTTTCATAGCCTGTTGTCTTGTTTGCATACCGATAGCTCTTTTTCTTGGGTTGTGACCTTGCGAATCCGGCAATTCTCTATAGTGGTATAGGCATTTGTCTACAAAAAGAAGATCGGTTACTTCTTCCATCTTGTATGCGATGTCCCTGTCTTCAGCATATAATATGTCCTCATCATACCCTGATGTCTTAAGATAATCGTGCAATTTGAAAGTTTTGAAGTGGCTTACGACGTTAGTTTCGAGATTGGTTTTTCCGGAGGGGATTTTTTTGCAATGGCCGATTTCTCTTGGGTTTAGTTCTGAATTGCACTTGACGTATTGTGAATATATGAGACCGCAATCAGGGTTTTTGACGTGAGCGTCATACATAATTTCAATAGCGTTATCTACAAGGCAATCATCGCTATCAAAGATACCAAAATATTCGGATTTTACGTGGGTGACGCCGGTTTTTAATGTGGCTGTATAGCCTTTGTTTTTTTCGTGCTGAATAAGTCTTATGCGTTTGTCATTTATGTATTTTTTTATTACACATAGCGAATTATCCGTTGAGCAGTCTTCAACGATAATCAGCTCCCAATCTTTGCAGGTCTGATTCAGTACGGATTCAATGGCTTCGGCGATATACTTTTCATTGTTGTAATTGGCCATAATAATGGAAAACCTGGGTTTGTAAGTCTTTTTGATATCAGTATCTATGAAATATAATTCCATTTCCTGATGCGACGCGTTGGGGGTAAAGCCGATATATTTCTCAACGTCGATAAGTTTGCCCTGAGAGAAATAATCGGCTAGCTCTTTTGATGTATAATTATTAAGTTTACCGAATTTGTTGTTTGTTACGTTTTGTACGATATTAACCGGATTGCAAAAGGTTACGGATTCATCGAAAGTAAGTAAATGGCGAAGATTGGGCTCGAAATATTTATTAGAAGCCATCGTGCCTTCCAGTGTGTTAGGATTAGTGAAATCCAGGCGGCTGAGCAGTCGCAGCATATCTTTTGAGCGGTAAACGGAACTTGACACTTCCAGTGGGTAGCCGAAATCATGTTGTTCATTAAGCCAGCAGTATTTGAGAATGCCTTCACCGACTTCCATAAAAGCGGGTATTCTCTGCTGAGAGCTTAAGGGATAGCAGTAGGTTGTATTTTTCCCAAGCCGCAGGGAAAATCCAATTGCATCTCCTTCTTTTTGTAGAAAGTAGATAGTATTTTGTATGCTGAATGGTTTAACGAAAATGTTGTCATCGACAAGAAAGAGAACATATTCGTTTTTCTCAATTAGCGAAAGTGTTTGATGTCTAAAATCAGTTTCTCTAATAAAATTGATTTCAGGAAACCGGGACTTTAGCTGATCGTATTGATTTGTGTATAACTTGGTGGAGGTGTTATACAAGATATTTAAATCAACGTTATCGTTATCTGTACAATGCAGCAAGAAAGATTCGATAGTCGCGTTTAGTTGCATTGCTCTGTCTTTACTGAAGATTATCGCTACAGTATTATTTTTATTTTGATAATATTTATTTTGGTCTGTCGAAATATTTTGGAAAGAAGTTATTCTACTTTGATAGTGGGCATTAGAGTCAAATTCATGGTGATAAGGTAGGTGATGTGATTGCTCATATTGTTCTGTCATTGGTTTCCAAGTTAGTTTTTCTTTCCATTCCTTCCATCCATCTTCAGCAAAACTCCTGCGGATTATCTCCTCATTAAGGATTCTATTGGCGTAAAATGCCATCTTTTCAGGCGCACAGACAACCCCGCCTTTCCACTGGCGAACATTGCCACAATCAGTAGAAACAAAAGGTGTCCGTGACGCCTTTGCCTCCATAATTACCTGTGGGGAAGAATTCTTTTCGGAGCAGAACAGAAATATATCGGCTTCATGATATGCTGACAAAGTATCTTCACGGTCAAGGCCTTCACAGAATCTAATATTCAATCCCGAAGCTAATTGCCGGAGTTTATATAACTCACCACCTTCTTTGCCGATAAATACCATAGTAAAGTCTGTTCGATTCATTTGTCTTACACACTCAATGACTCTATCCTGTCCATTGCCAGGGCAAAAATTAGCCACGCAAAGTCCGAGATATTTGGTGGTAATCTTATATTTTTGTCGAAAAGACAGTTTTTGTATCTGCGAAAATTCTTCTTCGCGAACATCATTGGGAATTATCACGTTATTGTTAAATCCGTGATTTTGAGCGAATTCGTAATCCTGGTACAATCCTGAATTATTTACCGTCGTGTTATATTTCGGCAAATATTCCGGTATTACTCTGTTGAAATAGCCCGTGTTGTCGTCAACCCTGCTAAAGTTAATTTTCGGTGCATTTCTGCGCAGGAAGCATAAGCCATCGGCCGTGTCTGATTTTTTATAAAGTCCTGCTTTGGCAAAAAGTGATTTTCTTATAAGACTGCCCACACAGGGGATATTCGGGTATTCCAACTTAGATATCGAACCTGTTCGAATAGTATTGTTTGAAAAATCCGGATAGTTTTGTTGATTTATTGGTTTATCAAATTCATCTATGGCAGTAGATGCGGCAGGATAGAAATAATCGATTTCCGGACATTCCTCTGCGTAAATAACCATCTTTTCGATATAATTCTGTTCGATATAATCGTCTGGCTCGATTCTTATAATGTACTCGTTTTTTGTTTCTATAATTGCATAATTCATTGTCTCGGCGATATTACGGAATGGCCGTCTGATATATCTGATTCTGGGATCCTGGAAGCAGTCAATTATTTCTTTTATACCGGTATTGTCTGAGTCGTCGATTATCAGTAATTCGAGATTCTGGTAGTTTTGAGTAAGAACGGACTCGATGGCCCTTTTGATAAAACGATTATTAAGGTTTGTTAATATGTGTACGGAGACAAGAGGCGAATCGAATATGATATCACAGCTTTTAATGATTTCTAATACCTTTATGAAATCCAGATTGTCTGCAAACCATAGGGCAGCATCTTCGATATGGCATGTCATTATATTTTCAGGTACGTTCAGGTATCTCGTTTTGGTTTCATTCTGAAGAGTTTTTCTTAGAATTGGGACCAAATTTTTCAAGACTGTAAAGTAATATTCAATGTCATACGGGTATTTTGCAATTGCTTCTTTGACGTTTTTGTCGAACAGTTCTTTGAAATTATCTCCTCGGATTTGAGCCAGAGTGGCGCATCTTCTTTTTATGGCGGTTATTTTTGCTTTTGCTGTGGCTAATCTGCCGATTTGAGTGGTATTCTTCGAGTGACATATCGAATCCGGCAGTTTTCTGACAAGGTAAAGGACCTTATCCACAAACCTTAATTTCGTTACCTCCTCCATTTTGTAGATAATATCTTTGTCCTCAGCGTATAATATATCTTCATTGTAGCCTTCGGTTTTGAGATAATCGGACATCTTAAATGTTTTAAACTGGCTAATGGTGTCACAATCAAAGCTTGTCCTGCCGGGCAATACAGCCTTATTAATCCCCGCTCTTAATGGCAAAAGCTTTTCATCGCAGTACTGTAACTGAGAGTAAATGAATCCGCAGTCAGGATTTGCAATGTGCTCTTTGTACATAACCTCGACCGCATCGAAGGTTAGACAATCATCACTATCGAGAATTCCAAAATACTCCGACTGCACTTGAGCAATCGCTGTTTTCAGGGCAGCTGTATAGCCTTTGTTCTGATGGTGTTTGACCAGTCGAATTCTGTTATCTCTGAGATATGGCTCTATGAACTCAAGTGAATTGTAGATAGAACAATCGTCCACGATTATCAGTTCCCAGTTTTCGAAGCTCTGATTAAGTACTGATTTTATACTTTCACCAATGTATTTTGCATGATTGTAGTTGGCCATTATAATGGAAAATTCTGGCTTGTGCTCCGGATGCTTACCCTTGTTCTCTGTAATAAGCAGTTTTTCTGCAGTAACATGTGCATTTGGCCCCAATAACTTGTCCCGTAATCGCTTTCTTCTTTCAAAGGCGGCTTTCTTTGCCTTTTCCCATGATTGTATGCCGATACGTGCCTTTGTGTCATCATGACCATGTGAATCCGTTAGTTCCCGGAATAAGTACATACATTGATCTACAAAAAGTAACTGGGATACTTCCTCCATCTTGTAAATGATATCTTTATCCTCGGCGTAAAGTATATCCTCATCATATCCGAGGCTCTTCAAATAATCGCACAGCTTGAAAGTCTTGAAATGGCTAACGAGGTTTGCTTCGAGGTTTGTCTTGCCTATCGGTATTTTGCCACAATAACCTATACGTCTTGGCCAGAGGTTCTCGTGGCAGGCTACAAACTGCGAGTATATCAGGCCGCACCGAGGATGTTTGATATGATATTCATACATGGTAGCGATGGCATTTGGCATCAGGCAGTCGTCACTGTCGAGGATTCCAAAGTATTCTGACCTGACATTGGCGATTCCGGTCTTCAGGGCTGCAGTATAGCCACGGTTATGCTCATGCTGAATTAATCTTATACGCTTATCATTGAGGTACTGGTTAATTATCTCCAGAGAGTTATCAGCTGAACAGTCTTCGACAATTATCAGTTCCCAGTCCTTGAATGTCTGGTTCAGAACGGATTCTATGGCCTGCTCGATATACCGTGCTCTGTTATAATTGGCCATAATAATAGAAAGCATCGGCTTCCATGTGGTTGCGGGTACCTGTTTGAAATACAGCTCCGCCTCTTGATGAGCGCCATTGGGTGCAAAACTGGTATATTGTTCAACATCAATGGCCTTATCCTTTGAGTTGTTTTTTACATAGCCTTGCATAGTTGTCGATTCTTTATTGTATTAAGTATGCTGCAATTGCTTTACCTGTAATGGATTAAAGATACTTACAGATCTGGGGCCAAACTTCTTGAAATACAGCCTTGAATATAGTTGCTCATATCTGTTTATCACAGATTCCCACGTAAGCTTTTCTTTCCACTCTTTGTAGCCATCTTCTGCGAGATTCTTACGAATTACTTCCTCATCCAGGATTTTGTTTGCATAAAATGCCATCTTTTCAAGCAAACATACAATCCCACCTTTCCACTCGCGAACATTGCCACAATCAGTCGAAACGAATGGTGTGCGCGACGCCTTTGCCTCCACAATTACAAGAGGTGAACATTCCTTTTTTGAGCCGAACAGGAATATATCTGCTTCATGATACGCCGCTAAAGTTTCTTCCCGTTCGATACCCACACAAAATCTGACATTTAATCCTGAAGCTGATTTGTAGAGATTGTTTAATTCGCCACCCTCTTTACCGATGAATACCATCGTGAAGTCGGACCGATTCATTTGTCGCAAACATTCGATAATCTTATCCTGGCCTTTACCCTTATAGAAATTAGCGACACACAGCCCCATATATTTAGTGGTAACGTTGAATTTCTGTCGGAAAGACAGTTTTGGCGGTTGTAAAAATTCTTCTTCACAGACACCATTGGGAATGATAATGCTATTCTTGAATCCGTGATTTTGAGCAAATTCATAATCTTGATATTGCCCGGAATGATATACCGCAGCGTCATATTTCGGTAAAATTGTAGGTATAACCTTGTTGAAATAATCTGCGAACTGAGGATTCTGAAGTGACTTACTGTCACAAAGTGCCGAATATCCGCACGGCGCTATTATATTAACTCTTCTGCTGCTTGTTGAAGCCAGCGTATCAAACGCCAGGTCAGTGGCCCACTGCTGAGCTGCGTAATTCATCATAATATCCGCTGGATGATCAAGCAGAAACTGTTGATAAAGGTCAATATCACTACCGGTAAATCCTCTTGCAATATTTCCCCATATATCGAACTGTTTAATCTGCACACCATTTAACTGGTCAAATATCCGTTCAGACAGTTTTGTCGTGGCAACGGTAACATTGTGTCCGCGATTAACCAAACGTTCAGATAACTGCTGAACTACCCACTCAGCGCCGCCTACATGAGGATTGTATAGTTCTACAGTATGAAGTATGTGAAAAGATTTCCTGGGCCGGTGACACTGTCTGTTAACATTTGCACTTTTTACTTTCATTGCGCTTATGTTCAAACTTAGGTATTCTTTAAACGGTTCGTTGGCTAATGAAGCATCTTTGATTCCAAGCCAATGTGGCTCATGGGGATACTCAGAGATATTCATAAATCCAGCTTGTTCCATTAAATATTTTAAATAAATAAAATTAAAGCCAGTTTTATGATAATCGTATTTATCGTTTTGTCCGCCGTAAATAAGTCCTATCCAGGGACTGTTGGGAGGAGTTTGAAAATGCTGCCAGTTATTATTATAAACCTTCACTATCCTGTCAATGTCCGGGACTGAAATCCGAAGCTCGCCGCCTGGTTCGAGAATTTCTAACCACCGTTTGAGAATCGGAATTATTTCATTATGACTAAAATGCTCCAGGACATGACAGGCATAAATTAACGAGGCACTGTTATTGTTAAAGCGGCCCAAAGTGCCTACGTCATCAACAACGTCAACAGCGGGTGCATTTGGGTCAATATCAACATTTATGAAACCGGGGATTTTTATGTTGCCGCAGCCAAGATGCAGCTTTAATTCCTTTCCGTTGACCTTTTCTTTTTGTGAATCGGTCTTTTCTTCAAAGCTCGACTCTTGCTCAAGGAGTACCTTGTTTCGGTCGTTAACAATATTTGTATTCGATTCGTAATTATCTCTAATCTTATCAGCCAGAATATTTTGTGTTTGAGCACGCATACTACCGACACTTTCCGGGTGCAACCGAATTCTGTGCAGCACCTCTGGAATATTGGCTAATTCAAATCCTGCCATTAAGGCACGGGCGAAGAAATCATAGTCATCTACACTGCGAAATTCCTCACAATAGTTGCCTATCTTGTTAAATACCTTGCGTCGGACCAGCGACGCGCTGTTGATCATGGAATTGACGCTTCCAAATGTCTGTCGGATGCGATTCGGCTCATATTCAATAGCTGGCTGGCCCTTACAATTGCCCAGATCATCAAAATATTCTGCGAAGCAGCCGACGATATCGATTTCCTGATGTTCTTCAAGATATTTTACTAATCTCTCAAGTTTTGTCGGTAGGGATATATCATCGCTGTCATGGTTGAGTAAGTATTTTGAATTTGGATTGACGTACTTTAGCGCCTCATTCCGAGCGTGAACCTCACCTTTATGCGGCAAATTGATAACTTTGATTCTGTTATCAAGTTGTTGATAACCTTTGGCTACCTCAAATGTTCGATCTGTTGAACCATCATCAGCAATAATAAGTTCGAAATTCTTATAAGTTTGCCGTAATATGGACTCAATAGTCTCGGCCAAATATTTCTGACTGTTATAAACGGGCATAAAAATAGATACTGTTGGTATTGTGCCTAAGTGTGCTTCATTGAAAAATTGGTCGAAATATTCACACCATATAGACCATAATTTTTCCTCACTTTCTGATTCGTCGATCATATCATTTCTCAATAGAACTTTCGCAATCTCACGCAAACATTCAATGTTAGTGTGTTGCTGTTTATTTGCCGTGACGGTAATATTCCGAGTCGTTTGCCAACTGGAATGGCTAAAATTAATATCTTCGAATCCCAAAGCACTTAAAACATGCTGAAATTTTTCTCTATACCATCCATCCTTATGTATTGCCCAGTCGGCTTCGTGAGAACCAAAAATGTGCCTCAACACACTTTGTTTTTGTTCGTAAGAATACTCTTGTTCGCATAACAGTTTAATACTTGCTTCGAAATCAGGCGTTTCGATGCAGATTTTGCCTCCAATCTTTAGCCACTTGTGCCACTTAATCAGCATAGCAAGCGATGCTTCTCGACTGAAGTGTTCGAAAACATGGTGTATCCTGACTTCATCCACGCTTTGCTGTGGGAAATCGAGTCTTGTAATATCACCGAATACATCCGCAACAGATGATGTCTGCACCGTATGCTTTGATGGTGGATAATCAATATTGATATATCCATCGAAATACCGTTGACCGCAGCCAAGGTGAAGCCGGAGTGGTTTTCCTTCATTCCATAATGCGAACTCCTTAATCTGTTTTAGGATATCAGTATCATAGTTAATCATCTTAACTTGATTGTCCTCGGTTCGGTTAATCTTTGGCTTGGTTTGCTGTTCTGGCTTGTATCCTATCTGTTGTAAGAAATCTTTTGCTTCAGTAAAATGAGGTGCGTGATTTATGACGGAAGCGGCCAGTCGTTCTGAGACGGAAATTCGGCCGATTTTGTGTGTTGCCATTGCCAGATACCATAGAATCCGCCATCCTTCGATAATGTCGGGGACATCGAGAATTTTGATGTAATTTGCCAAGTTGTTCTCGATGAGGTCATTGCTGATTGCAATAGCATAATCCCGAGTCGTCCTGTTTAAAATTTCCTCCCAGAAAGGGTTGTGTTCAAGTAAGTTTACGATTATCCGTTTTAAGTCATTAAACTTTCCATGGTCTGTCATACCAAAAAATCGAATTAGCGAATATATCATACGCCATACGTCCGTTGCTAAAACAGGTGGTATCTTTAGCAAATGGCTGTATTTGTCTCTGGCAAGCTCGAGTTTACTGCGGGCCTCACAATATAATGCAGAATGAAAGTTCGAAAGAATATTTCCTGATGCCTGAATCTGCTCCTGTGTGAACGAAAGGTCACGGTGGGCCAACTTTCGGCAAACGATGTATCCAAAGCCGGTCTTTTCGCCTCCAAATATCCTGTCCTTTTTTGATGAGTCATGTATAAAGCGATATTCAATTTCAAACATAGGCTTAACACACCTGTCTATAAACTCATCGTCTATGACAGATGATTCGTGCTCATCGATAAATGTAGAATTAAAATATCCCCCAATCAGCAATTTTCCACCCGGCCTGAGAATACGATAAATTTCCTTCAATGTTTGTACTGGATTGCATACATGGTCCAGACTATTGCGGGCATAGACAAGATCTGCATAACCATTGCGGAATGGCATTTTTTCGGAGGTACAGGCAATATGGTGTGTGTTCGCCTTCAGCATTTCCGGCAGCCGTTTACAATATTCATTTGCAAGGTGGTCAATATTGAACTTGTAATCCGAGTACACATGCGGCAAGTCATCAGCAAATGCACCGCCTATACAGACAATCTTTGTCTTAGAGTGTACGGTTTTAGAATTGAGCCATTTTTTAGACCAATCCCAATTACATTTAGGATGTATGAAAGGCTTTTCCGGAGAGTAATGTGGATTAGAGTTATTCATGATACCCTGGATATACACTTCGAGATTTTGGAGCTCAGATTTTTGATGCTCTGTTAAGACAGATGAGGGCAAAAAGCAAGGTATGCCGTTCTCGAAACGATATGTCTTTCCATTTGAAGTTGTGATTGTTTGATTTGCTACCGTCAGGTCCTTCATGCTTTCAGGACAAACCAGGTTTTCTTCGTAGAACTTCTCAGGGCTGGACTCAATAACATCTGATGTTGGCTTATATTCCAACTGTTGCAAGAAGTCTGTGGCTTCGGCAAAATTTGGCGCAAGTTCCATTACAGCCTCTGCCGCTTGTTTAGCCAGGTTCATATTACCGGCGTTGTAAGCTGCCTGACTTAAGCACCATACGACCTTCCAATGTTTACAGCCGGAACTAATGGCTCTGGAAAAACTGTTCACCGCTTCTGAATACTTTCGGTCATGTTGTTCTCGATAGCCCTGAAACAGATAAGTAAGCGATTGCTCTGGTACAGTTTTGAACCGGCCATTTTCAATGTGTGTGAAGAAATCCTTCTCACAATCTGGACTGGCTAAAAAACTGTTGGTTTCATCCGTGAAAAGCTCGGGAAATTCCCTGACAATCTCTGCCGCATTTTTGTTATTAGTTCCTTTTTTCTCTTCCCGCGTCCAATAGCTTTCACCGGAAAGCCTGTGCCAGTAAAAAGAACCGGGCAGGATAGCGATTTTCATCCCTGTGGCATGCTGCCTGAACCCGAAGCCCCACGAATCCATCGCACCACGGCCTTCGGGGTAGCCTGCCGCACGGTCGTAACTTTTTCTTGTGTACAGATAATTGCCGGAGGCAGCGGGGGTTTTTGTGGTTGACATTATGTGGTTTATATCGCAGAAGCCGTCCGGTGCCTCGAAGAACCAGGAATGAGTGTGTTTGTAGTTGCCTTTGGTGCCTTCGAAATAGCGCAGCTCGGCGAACGATGCCCCGTCACAGCCGATATCGTCCAAAAGTTTAATCAAGTTGCTCACCAAATCGAGTACAAGGATATTATCTGAGTCCAGGCAGAAAATCAGGTCTCCTCTTGAATTTGCAACACAGGTATTTCTTGCCACCGCTCCGCCCCGGTTTTGGTCATGGTGATGTACATTAAGATTGGAGTGTTTATTCTGGTAATAAGATAGAACCTCGCGCGTTGAATCCTCAGAGCCATCGTCCGTACAGACAACCTCAAAAGGAATGTCAAGATTTTGCTGATATATCGACTCGATTGCCTCACCGACGGTATCTGCACAGTTATAGCAGGGTATAATAAATGATAAAAAATGACTCATACCAGTATCGCTTCCTCTTTATGCGCACCTTGCTCCAGAGCCTGCATTACGGTTTTTTTTATTAGCGTATAATTACAATGGCCATCAGTATCTATAATTACAAAACCAAAGTCCTTAAGTTTCAACAGATGATTTTTGATTCTGGTCAGGTAACCTTCGTCCAGTTTGTTGAATGTTTCGTCAAACTCAATGCATAAAACCTTTATATCCAGGTTGTCATCGATTATTGAGTCAATCACCTTGTATTCAGCGCCTTTAATGTCAAGCTTTAACAGGTCGATTCTATTGTGCTTAAGCTTCCTCATAATATTAGACAAACGGTTTACCTTGGCTTCAAAAAAAGAATCCGTTTTTTGCAGGTTCAATATCGAATGGGAAACGTGCTGAGGATTTTTTGGCGCGTAAAATTTTATTGAAGTTTCTTCATCCCAAATGCCGGTAGGGGAAAAATGTAATTTTCGCAAAGTGTTGGGTGTTAAATCATAAAGATCTGTTGTATTGTTGTTGACAGGCGTTTTTTTACCTTTTATTGTTCTGCCCTGTAGTTGATTGAAATGAGTAATTGCCCTTGGCGTAGGGTCGAAAATATGAACGTTACAGCCGTATTGGTTTGCAATTCCCACATCAAAGGAAATATCTTCACCGGCACCGACACAATAACATATTGATTCTCTGTTTAAAAAGTCCTTTGGTATTGTCCACCCTCCATAATCAGTCCCAATTGTTTCAATATTTTTTAGTTTATTAACTTTAAATCCAGTGATAGGGTCTGAATGTGATTGCAGTTCTTTTATCACATACCGACACCAGTTTTGATAGCTCAGTTCTTCCGCCCATACTTTTGCGGCCTTAGCGCCCATTTGAAGTAACTGTTGCTTGTTCATCCGCCTTAATCTTTCAGCGATATCAGATGCGTCTGGCGCATAAAAGCTTACCTCGTCCCAGTTGATAAAATCCTTAAAAGCTCTCGTATCAATATCACCAATTAAAAACGGTACAATTCCCAACTGCATAGCCTCGTAGAACCTAAATGATCCACCGCCGTATCCACGTGGGCTAAGCGCTATATAAGATTCCAGCATTGTTTGAACAAAATAGTCGGTCCCGTTGCCGTTGTCGATTATCAGGACGTCGCTGTATCCTTCAAGGTTTTTCGCCATTTGTCTGCGAACTTCACCTGTTGACAGACGTCCGACAAAACTGGCTATGTATTTTTTTGCAGGCAGCCGGGACGGCTTTTTATGTGGGGTGCATAGGCAAGGTATATCAATACCTCGTTCAGTATTACGTGAAGACAAGAATACGCTCGTCAGGCCGACGTCAACCAGTGGTCCATCGGCATACTGACATATTGTAAACGTCCTGCTGTCATCCAAAATACACCGGTTGACTTCCTGCTGTAATTTATCCAGGTCTCTTTTGCCATAGTCATGTGAAACAAGCCAATGCGTCCAGAATACAGGAAGGTAATGCCACCTGGCTTCTTGCCAGTTATGGGTAATCAGCTCCTTGTGATTTTGCAGAAACAGCAGGAAATCCTGTTCGACACCATAAAAGTCATTGTGCTCGGGATACCGTGCCATCATAGAAGTCGGTTGAAACTGTCGTTCTACAGGCAGGATATATATCTTGTCCTGTTTGCCTGGCTCGGCATCAGAGAAACTTAAAACCGAGCAGGAAGGTGTACTATGCGATACCTGTTGGTTTGCAGACAGAGCCGGCGAATTTTCAGTAAGCTGGCTTTGTGTATATTGATTCTGTTTTTCAGAACCCCATGTCCTGCATCTGCGATTTTGAGATGCTATTGCTCGCCCCTTTATCAGGTCTATTACCAGGGACATTGGACGATATGGATTTTTCACGCGTTCATCAAAGTCGGGAGTGCGTCTAACATGACCTTTAGAATAATCTATTGGTTTTGCAACAAAAGTGCCGTCTTTATTGTAATAATGTAAAAGCTCTATTTTTCCTGATTTATGAAATTTTGTTTTCGTTAGTATTTGCATGACAGTATCAATTCTTGGAAACCACACATGACCGGGATTATCAGGTGTACCACCTCCGCCGGGGTCGTAAACTATCTGTCCGGTTTCACCTTTCACAGACCTGTTCTGCAATACATCGCAGCCGTAATCCGGAACGGAAAGCCTAAGTAATCCATCCGGCTTCAATATGCGGTATATCTCATTTACGACAGGTACCAGTTTTTCATATGGTATGTGCTCAAACACATCTTCCGCCTGAAAACTATCGACAGAATTATTCTCCAACGGAAATAGTTGGGTGATGTCGTGTTGTAAGTGATTTTGGTCGTTTTTGGTCGGCGATAAGCCTATTAATCCATCATACCCCTCTCTCAGTGGAAGATCACCGGCGTATAGTTTGATTAGCGGCATCTGTTTTATCTGTTCCCATGTAATATGCTGAGAAGATGGTCTGTTTGTATAGTTATTTGGTTTCTCCAGATCGATCATTTGTTTTTTTTGTGTTGTCTTAATAAGCTCGGATATTTTTTGAGCATCTTTGCTGTCAGGCTGTAAAGACAATTCGGCTTTAACGGCTGAAGCGGCTTCATCCAGTCTGCCTAACTTTGTCAGACAGGCTGCCCGGACAGTTTGAAGACCTGCAATTGCTATATTTTCGGCCAGGGCTTTTTTCTGAGCTTCATTGAGAATCTTTAAAGCTTCGGAAGGTTCATTATTTTGCAGTGTGTCAACGGCTTTCTGACATAAATGAATTATCTCGGCCTCAGGATCATTAGTTTGCTGGAGGCTTTCTTTAATGGGGTCACTTGAAGTTAACTTCCATCCGGCATTCGAGTCACTGTAAATTTCCTGTGAGTCCTTGTGTTCCGGTCGTAAATTTGATTCATTCGCAACTGCCCCGGAAGTTTCTCTTTCAAGCCCTAAGTGCTTAAGACATGCATTTCGCAGGTAATCAATGTATTTGTACTCCTGATCGGCCAGCATGATATTATCCAGCATCTCTAATGCGTTATTAAAATCACCTTCTTGTATAAGTGAATCTGCCTTGTCGAACAAATAACTCACTGCTCTTGTTTCCAGAGTCAAGTGAGAAAGGATTAAATGCGGTTCCAGATTTTCCGAAAAAGATGAAAGATTTTCTTCCATAGCCAACAAAGAATCTTTTGAAGATTCCTTTCTCTGTTTGATAATTTCTTTTGACAAACGTTCAGCTTTTTTAATGCTGTGCTGATACTCAGGGCAATCCTGTGGATATATGGCTTTAAGCAACAGGTTGGCTTCATCGAGTTGTTTATATATAAGTTTAGTGTGAAAACTCTGCCAAAACGGCAAATTCTTAAGCTGACGTGTCTTACCCTTTCCACACGTGGGTTCTACCTGAGCGTCTATTCTTGCCTTCCTCTGAACAAACTTCGAAACGTTGTCCAGCCATGTATCATCGGACCAGAATGGAAAAATATCCGTGAAGATTTTTCCTGTTATATTTGTCCACTCGGCACTTAGAGCGGCTATGGTTAGCTTGTCAGAATAGTTTAAATAACCATCGGGGATATGACCCAATACTATCCCATCGGGGTAACGACTAAATGTATCTCTTATAGCGATATCCCAATCGTCGGTCGTTAAAATATAATCATCTGCAAAAGGCAAGTAAATGCCGGGATTTGTTGTGCATTTTTGCCTAAGTATGTTAATCATTTGACCTATACTGTGAATTCTTTTTCCGAACACCCAGTTTATTTTGAATGGATATCGAAGGTATGACTTGGAACGGATGTACTCTTTTGTAATGTCATCATCATTATCCACATAAATCCATACATCTATACTATCAGCGTTGCTAACGGTACGCTCAAAAGAATCAAGTGTCTTCTCCAGAGACTTGGGTCTGCCTCGAGTAGGTATCAATAAACTAATGTGTTGCGGTTTATCAATCGGTTTTATAATTTTGGACGAGTCATTTTGCATATTTTTTCCCATATAACAAAGAACCGCTATTGAAGTTTCATTAAGTTTTGGCTCTTAAACCTTGATTTCGTTTTTATTAAAATTTCGAATGAGCAGGATTTTGGCGTCGGGGGTGAAATATTCCTTGGCTCGTTCATATCGTTCAGGAGTTCCTATGTCAATTAATTCCTCACGGGTAACGAGAGCGAAGCTGTCTTGGTTTGTTAGTTTCGGAAAAAGATCATATTCCAGTGAATATTTTGTATATTCAGGGATAAAAGAGAGAATCTTCTTCTGAAAAAGATATATCCCGGCATTAATATAATTAGTCCCTCCTTTTGTTTTTTTCTCCTTGAAACCTATAATTCTCTGTGTACTGTCTAATGTAACCAGGCCGCTGTTTGCAGTTTCTTCAGAGTCAACTACCACCATTGACATCAGGGCAGACCTTGACAAATGAAAATTATAAAATTCTTTCAACTCCACCGAACAAAATGAATCACCGTTGGTAACGAGGAATGGGTTACTATTTATAAATCTTTCGGCATTTTTGATTGTACCGGCTGTTCCAAGTGGACTTTGCTCATCAGAAACGACAAACTCGAATGGACCTGACTTTTGGTTGTAATATTCCTGAATTACTTCTGACATATAACCGGTACACAGCACAAAACGTCTAAGGCCAAATCTCGTGAAATAGTCTATGAGAATATCAAGAAATGGCTGCTGGTTTATTTTGGCCATTGGTTTTGGACGGTCATTGATAATCTTTGTAAGTCGGCTTCCAATACCGCCGCACAGTATTACTACATCAATTTCGTTAAGCATTTTTCAATAAGGTTCCTGGTTTGCATATAAAGTAATCTGGCTCCCTAATGTCTCAAAATGGAAGGGGACATACAAAAGTTCCTTCAAGGCTTTTTTAACCATCCTCTGTTTTCGTGGGGGTACGAACAAGAGCATGAATCCACCACCTCCGGCTCCACATAATTTCCCCCCGATGGCGCCGGCCTTGAGTGCAGCATTATACATTTCATCTATCACATCTGTGGTTACTCTGTTTGACAGGCTTTTCTTCAGCTTCCAGGATTCGTTGAGAAGCTTACCGAAACTTTCTATTTCTTCCCTGCTGTTGTTTAGAATATTAACTCCTTCTTCGGCCATATCCTTCATCGTCCGCAATTCGGCGGTTTTCGAGGGTGTATTCTGAATCTGTTCGGAGGCAATTTCAGATGCGGTCCTAGAGAATCCGGTAAAAAAGAACATCAGGTGATTTTGAAGGTCTGTTATCTTTTTCTGGTTTATTGTTACCGGCTGGACAAAGAAGTTCTCCTTGCCGTTGAATTCCATCCTGTTAAGTCCCCCGAAAGCAGTAGCTACCTGGTCCTGTGAACCTACCGTTTCTCCGATGATGTCCTGTTCGACATAGATTGCATTCGAGGCAAGCTGTCTTTTGCCGACCATATGACCTCTTAATGCGTACAGTGTATTCAAAAAACCAACGGTGAAAGCCGAACTCGAACCGATCCCCGACTGTGCGGGCAGATCACTGGTATGTACCATTTCAATGCCTTGGTCTATCCTCATAAACCTCAGACATTCACGCACTGAAGGATGCTTTATTTCCGAAAGATTGTTTACCTGCTCACGTAACCTGTATCTAATCAGGTACTTGTGTTTGAAAAACGGGGGTAAAAACCGGCAACTGATGTAACAATATTTATCAATCGTTGTATTCAGCACCACCCCGCCATTTTCCCTGTACCAGATTGGATAATCTGTTCCTCCCCCGAAGAACGAGATACGAAATGGTGTTCTGCTGATAATCATCAATTATCCTTATTGCTTTGTCATTTACTACAGACTTTCTCTACGATCTCTAAATACACCGCAAATTCTGTGCCTTCAGCTAAAAAGACGTTTTTAAGGCTTTTTACAGCAAAAACCGGCAAGTTTTGCGGCCAAAACCGGAAAATTCTGCAACTAAAACCGGCAAATTTGTAAATGTAAAATTATCAAACAAAATCTCATCAAGACAAAAATTACTTCCCTATCTATGTGACAGGATTTATCAAAAATGTGACAACCGGCTCTATGGTTTGCCCCCTATGCATGCCACTGTTAATTTGTAACGCTTCTGGGTCTCGCAAGGCCTTGGGTTTGCCTATACCAGTCGACGGTCTTTTTTATTCCCTCGACGATTGATGTTTTTGCTTCGAAACCGAGAAGTTGCTTTGCTTTGGTTGTGTCGATTAATCTTTTAGGTATCATCGTTGGTTTCGAGCTGTTGAAAACAACGTTTGCGCTGATATATTCATCTGCCTGAAGTATCGCATCTAGCGCCTGCCTAATACTGCACGGTACACCAGTAGCGATGTTCACCGGTACGAAAGTATCGAGCTTTTCCATCGCTAACAAAATGCCTTCCACAAAATCATCTATGTAAATGAAGTCCTTAATGTCATTTCCATCACCCCAGACTTCGATTGGGTCATGCCTTTCGATAACCTTACGAATCAAGGCAGGCAAAACGTGAGATGTTTCCCATTCGAAGTCATCGTTTGGGCCGTATATATTGGCTGGCCTAACAACAACCGTATTCATAGTTTTCTTTATCTTCTCGGCATACATCCGGCAGAGGACTTCCGAGAACTGTTTCATCCAGCCGACACAAAAGTACTTTTCAAACAGTTGTCCCGGAGTCATTTCATCCTCTTTGACTGGATAGTCCGCGACAGGATAGACTGTGTTGCTGCTGATGAATAAATATTTTTGAACACCGGCTTCATAAGCGGCTTCCAGCATCAGCGTATTCATCACGACGTTGCCAGTGACGTGAACCAATGGCGTTTTCTCCATAACGGCTGCTCCGGAAGTGTTTGCGGCACACATAAAAACATAGTCGATTCCTTCAACCGCCCTCTGGCAATCTTCTCTTTTAGTCAAATCGCACCGGATATATTCAATGCGCCCATTGTCAATAACCACATCTTTCTTATGGAGTGTCGCCCGGATACTGACATCAAGAGATAGCAATTTCAGTATTAAATTTGTGCCAACAAAACCTGCGCCGCCGGCAACCAAAACTTTTTTGTCTTTAAACATATTATTCACCAGCCTCATCTCGTTCAGAAAGTATCGGGTTTTTTATCGGCCACCAGATATTAAGTTTGGGATCGTCCCATTTGTAAGTAAACTGTCTCGAACGGTCGTAATATGTTGATTGCTTATAATGAAAAATTGCCGTTTCACTGAAAACAAGATGTGCGTTTCCGTATTTAGGCGGAACCAAAACTTGCAGCCGATTTTTGTTTGATAAAACAAAAGACTGCCATTTGCCGAAATCCTTTGATTCGGTATCGAAGTTGACAACTACAAGATAGAATCTGCCATACAAACATGAAATAAGTTTCCAGGTCTGGTCATCGCCGTGAATACCCCGCAGTACGTTTCTGGTGGAAACGGAAATGTCATCTTGCACAAACTTTGTATCAATCCCTTTTTCCTTGTACAGTGCCTCGTTGTATGTCTCGATATATTCTCCGCGGTGGTCCTCAAAAATACCCAGCTTAATTAGCAACACGCCATATAGATCTGTTTTGGAAACTTCAATCATTTATTCGTCTTTGAAATAATTCTTTTTGTTCAGGTATTCATCCTGATTGTTCACAAACCAATGCCAGGTTTGCTTTAGCCCGTCCAGCAATGAGGTTGTGGGATTGTAATCAATTAATTTCTTCGCTAATGATATATCCATAATCCTTTTTGGAAATCCGGAAGGTTTACTGGTATCGAACTCATAATTAAAATCGAGGAAGCTGTGTAATGTCTCTACTAGTTCCTTAATTGAGTGGCCTTGCCCACTACCGAGATTAACAAAACCGGATTTTGTCCCGTGACATAAGGCAAGGATAACTCCCTCGGCAACATCCCTGCTGTATGCGAAATCACGGATTGCCGAGCCGTCTCCCCAAACTATAACCGGGTTTTCCTTTTGATATATCCGGTACATCAAGGTCGGTATGACCATAGCGTTGTCCGGGTCAAAATTATCACCGGGCCCATACACGTTACACGGCCGGACAACTGAAAAGTTTTCCAGGCCATACTGAAGTTTGTATGCCTTTATCTGTAATTCCGCCATTCTTTTGGCCCAGCCGGGAAACATATCCATAGGTGGACCGTCAAGATTTTCGGTTTCTTTAAAGACCTCGGCACTTGCATAAGCGCCTATGGAGCTGGTATAGACAATTTTTCTAATCTTGTTTAGTCGGCACGCCTCCAATACATTTGTGTTCATCATCAGGAGTGGGACGAAGAAACTGGCCGGTTTTGCTTTTGTTACTTGTATTGAGCCTTTTACACCCGCCACGTGAAAAACGAAATCCATATCTTTGGTTATTCGCCTGCAGAACCCGAAGTCTGCCAAATCACCGAGGATATGTTCTGCACGGCTGTCAACGCTTATTTTGTCTAAGGAAGCCACCTTAACGTTCGCCTGTGCATCACAGAGAATATTCACTATCTGTCTGCCAATCAGGCCGGTACCACCGGTTACCAGCACATTACTTCCGGCAAAACCTTTTAGGACCTTATCTTTAATCACAAGCTGCCGCCTTAATAGTTCAGATTATTCAAAAATAAAATATGATACTCTCGATGCGTAACGATATCGCTTTAGGCTGATATTGTTTAATCCGAAGACTTCTTTAAGTGCTATGGTTTCTCCCGGTGAATCATGGTCGTTTAACTCATCAAAACCCAGCACACTACCTTTGACCAGATGTGGTTTTATGGCCTCCAAGCATTTACTTGTCGGCTCATAAATGTCGAAGTCGAAATAAGCCAATGCGATAATCGTTTCGGGATATTCTTTCAGGTATCTTTCAATTTCGACTACCGCATCTCCTGGTCTCAATTCAAATTTCTTTATGTGAGAAAGAGGATTATCCTGTTCCTGATATTCCAATATCTTTGTAAGGTATTCCACATAGTTTTCCGTAACAGAAAGATTACCAGATTGCATTAAGTCTGAAGACCCGTCCTTTTTTGATATATTAGGAAAACCCGCAAATGTATCAAAACCAACTATTTTCCTGTGACGATTAAAAGGTTCATATATTCCTCTAAGAGAAGAATTTAAAGCAAGATTCTGTCCCCATCTGGTTCCAAACTCAATTATGATTCCTTGAACATCAATAATCTTTTTATACAAATGATTCATAAAAAGAATTCTTGACAAATTCTTTGAATTTAGAAACAAACCAAGATTCGAAAGAAGCTGAGCGTCCGGCACAGGGCATTTCTTTAGGTGCTCAACGAATTGTTGTCTTGTCAGTTTCTCTTGGGCGCTATCATAAGTTTTTATCCCTAATTCGGTTTTCTCTTTTTTCTCATCTGTTTTATTAAGCATTTACTTTTTGTCCCTCACATACATAAACGGGGATAGTTTTTTTCCCCTTGTGTGCAATTACCCAAGCCCAATAACGAATTCTCCCTTCAATCAAATCATAGTCATATTTTCCGGATTCATCCGTACTTTGGGTTACCCTTATCGGCTTGAGGATTTCGTCTTTCCGAATGTCTTGTGCCAGGTCAAGCGGGCTTGGCACGAAACCCAACTTGTTCTCTAAAGCTTCATCGACAGTTTGATAAACCTGTCGGTTCCCTCGGCCCCCTACGATGACGCGAATTCTGTTTATTGGAGCGTAAATACATTCCTGAGTAAAGACCCTGCTAATCTCTTCAAAATCTTCATCTGAAAGTTCGAAATCTGCAGCAGAGGCATTCTCTCTAATATGAATGGGGTTCGTTGCTTTGGGAATTGCAATAACCGAAGGATGAGAAATCAACCAGTTCAAAGATATCTGAGCCATAGTTCTGTTATACCTGTTGGCAAGCATCTCCAATGCCTGGGTTTTCTTAGGATTGCCGATTATTTGTCCTTGATTTAGCGGACTATAGGCTATTGTTGTTATGCCTTTGCTTTCGCAGTAAGGGAGGATACTATTTTCAATATTACGCTCGAAAAGACTGTATTCAACCTGAACCGAAACAATCTCGTTTTCAGATAAAACCGCTTGTGCTGCTTTTAATTGTCTCAGGGAGAAATTACTTATACCAATATATCTTATTTTTCCTTCTCTTATCAATTGCTCCATTGCCTGCGTCGTTTCATCTATAGGAACTTTCGGATTTGGCCAATGCACCTGGTATAAGTCGATATAATCTGTTTTCAGCTTGCGAAGGCTTTTTTCGGCTGAAAGCAGAAGGTCGTTATAAAATAGATGTTCCGGGGATACTTTAGACGCGATGAAAACTTTGTCCCTAATTCCCTCAATTGCGTTGCCGACTAATTCTTCAGAATGACCGTTGCCGTATACTTCTGCGGTATCTATAAATGTCATCCCTAATTCAAATCCAAGCCTTAATGCTTTCACTTGGTTGTCATCTTGATGATAATCCGTGGATAGATAACCGCCGATGCCCATACAGCCTTGTCCAATAGCTGGTATTTTGACACTACTTTTCCCTAATTCTTTGTATTTCACAATCTATCCCTTCATAATCAGAAAGTATCTCACCCAGTTCTTTTAATCGTTCAATAATGTTTAAGTTTTCAGGGCATTTTTTTTCGCATTGTGCACATTCCAAACATTTCTCGAAATCATTTCGTTGTATGGTTTGGGCTTTCGTAAACTGCTGAAATTCTTTTTTGTGACTCCCAAAAATGCTTATTACATTATATATCTTCATTAATTTTGGAATGGGGATTTTTGCAGGGCAAGAATCACAATAACGACATGCGGAACAGAATTTCATATGGGAGAAATAAAAACTCCCATATCTTTCAGTGATATTATTGCGAAAAGTATGTCCCAAACATTCTATCCCATTAACTGATTTTATGTTATTTTTTACTTCACTTGTCTTTGTCATTCCTGAAATAGCTGAGCTAATCGAACGTAACGATAGAACAAATTGTAGACCTGTTATTGCCAAATCATCGCTATTTTGGCCAGTAAAAATCTTGGATAGGAGAAGCACAACGCTGCCGTAGAGCGGTTTCATTGCGATTACTCCTAATCCCTTCCTGTTAGCATAATTGATTACATCTTCATAGGTTGTATCAATGATACTGTAAGAAAGAATAGCCAATTCAAATTCACCAGAATCAATATATATTTTTATATTCTCCGGGCTATCATGACTTGAAAAACCAAAATGGTCTATAATTCCTCCGTCCATCAGCTTCCTAACGCCATCAATGAACCCAAATCTTTTTCTTGCAGCTTTAAAATGTTCAAGATCGAAAATATTCCAAGCATTAAATATATCTATTTTATCAACCCTCAATCTCTTCAATGACATTTCAACATTTTGAAATAAGTCATCCTGTGAAATTGGCATGCCATACTCATCTACAATACTGCATTTAGTTGATATATATACCTTGTCTCTATAACCTTTGATTGCATCACCAATGATAAGTTCACTATTTCCATAGCCGGGACCTGTTTCAAACAAATTGATGCCTTGAGAGGCAGCCTCTATTATTGCTTTCTCAGATTCCTCAGGGTTTATTAAGCGTGCACATCCAAATCCTAAAATTGAGACTATCGGACCGTTGGAACCAAGTTGTCTATATTTCATTAGCTCGTTATAATTCCTAATCTGACTGCATTCTTTCAACTCCATATAGACTTTCCCTGCATAGGCAGATTTCTTTGTAGTCGTATTCCTGAATTCATCGTGCATTGGCTTCTTGATTATTCGATGCTTATATCCCACCCTTCGAGACCGTCTATGCTAAAATTAGTTCTTACGGCAGATTTCTCTTTATCACCAGTCTCTTCTAAAAGTAAATTCTTCATCTGATTGCGAATCCCATTCAATTGATGAGCAAATTTCAATAATTCCGAATAGCGCTCCGGGTCCTTTTGCATCTTGTCCTTGTTGTACCAGATATGAAGATTCATCTGTGAAAGCATAATAATAATTCTTATCAGCCGTGCAGACAGCTTTAGGTCCCTTTCTTCGATTATCAAATCAATGTCGTGAGCTAATTTTCTCATCTCTTGGGTATAGCTTTCTTTATTTTCTGGTATCAGCACTTCTTTGATTTGATCTATAGTCAGACGGTCTATCAACTCCGCAAGCGGCAATAAATATCGTCGTTCTTTACTTCTCATGATATACCCCTTTTTTGGGCGTGCTAATTCTGTATTACAAAGATACCAATCGACTGTCTTTTTAATACCCTCCTTAAGGTCTGTTTTTGACTTGAATCCTATAAGCTTCTTAGCTCTTTCCATTGATAATATCCGCACTGAGTCGCCGGATGGTTTTGCTGTATCCCATTCTATTCGCGGTGGTTCAGGAACACACTGCGCAATGGTTTCTGCCAGTTCTTTTATGGCGGTGCCTTTTCCGCTCCCAAGATTTATTGGCACACAAGGTGGCGCTTTTTCAAGAGCAACCAGCATCCAATCAGCCACTTCTTCCGAAAAAATGAAATCTCTTACTGCCGACCCATCACCCCATACTTTGACCGGGTTTTCACCGTCAATCATTCTTCTTATTAGTGCAGGTATAACTTGTGCAGTTGCAGGATCAAAATCGTCAAAAGGACCATATACATTTGATGGTCTGACTATTCTAACTGCATCCCATCCGTACTCTTGTAAATATGCTTCGCCTTGAACTTCCCCTATCCGCTTAGCAACTCCTGGAATACGATCATTTTGCTTTGGTAGGCCATTCCACAGACAGTCTTCTTCTTTAGGTGAGGATAATTGAGGATAAGCACAAATACTGCTTACAAAGAGATAGCGACTAACGCCATTTCTAAAAGAAGCTTCCATGAGATTTGTCTGAAACCTAAGCATTGGCACAAAATAACTTGCAACTTTGGTCTCGCCGATGCCCGTGGACCCCTTAATTCCTACTAAATTAAGCACATAATCTTGATTTTTCGTTGCACTAAGACAATTATTAAAGTTCGTCAAATCCCTTCGCATAAAAGACACATTATCCCCAAGGACTGCTCTGGTATATTCAATGCTATCCATAGAAACTACAGTAACAATTGCTTCAAGTTCAATTAACCTCTTTACAAGAGGAATTCCAATTGTCCCTGTTCCTCCCGCAACAAGCACCTTTTTATTCTTGTACATTAAATCCCTCCGTTATCGTCTGCCGGTTAAATCGTACGCGTCTGAAAGAGACCTAAGAACATACAAAAGCAGACTCCTTCAATCGTTTCATATACTCGTCCAGTTTTTTCTTGGGAAGCTCTGAGTAAGCATACTTTTGTAATTGCCTTCTCTTTTCCCAACTCAAATCATCACTTTCCATGACTCTATAATCCTGCTTTCCATAATGGTCCCAATTGTTGGAAACTATTTTCATACCGTACATATTTTTCAATGCCATTTCCCGCATTTCCGTTCCCGGAAACGGTATGGCAATAGGAAAAGTATTAGAGTACATGTCTAACTCTTTCGCCAATTCCACACTTTTTAGGACATCCGCCTCCGAATCCCCAGGGAGACCGATAATAAACGCTCCGACAGGCGTAATGCCGGCCTGTTTGGTCCATTTAACGGCATCGTATATCTGCGACAAGGTAATTCCTTTTTTTATTCTCTTCAATGTAGCGTCACTGGCACTTTCAACACCAAAGAATATGTAATAACAGCCGGCTTTCTTCATTCGCTGAAAGAGTTCCGGTGACACATTGCTCACGCGCATAGAACAGGACCAATTAATTTTCTTATTAAGTCCACGATCAATTGACTGGGAAAAAAACTGCTCCGCCCAATCCTTGCTCAGGACAAATGTTTCATCCAAAAAAGCAATCGACTCGCACCCAAATTCCTCAATATTTCGCTCGATCTCGGAGATTACCGACTCGACGCTTCGGCGGCGAACTTTGTCCCCCAGAGCACGACAGCAAAAGACACAACGAAACGGACAGCCTCTACCTGTAACAACCGGTAACTCTTGCCTGGTATTGTGAGGACAGTTTCCTGGATACTTTGTCAGGTCAAACTCTTCCCATGCAGGCAGCAGTATATCATCGATATTTTGAATCGGGACCCATGAGTGATCCTTTTTGTCCCTGGTTACAACGCCTGACAATCTGGATAAGGCGTCATAATTCCCAAGACAATCAAAGATTTTCGGCAAAAGAATTTCGGCTTCTCCGCAAACCGCAAAATCAAAATCCTGGAATTCTTCAAGGGTCTGCTCTGGAATGGCACTTGCGTGAGAGCCACCAACACATATTAGTGCCTCGGGCATTTGTTGTTTTATCTTAGCGGCAATTGTACCGGCGGCACTAATTTGAATTGAGAATGCGGTAATACCGATCAAAGATGGTTTTGTTTTCCTAACGTATTGCAATAATTGTTCAACGGAAAAACCGTCCATGACCATATCAATATACTTTGCCCTGCAGCCATCCTTTTTAGCTACAGCCAGAAGGTATGCAATGCCAATATGGGGTGTTTCCTGACTGGGAAGGTGCTTTTCGATTCGTATTGCAGTTTTCCGCTCCATTTGATATTGCCAATCAAGACTGGGATTTATGAGTAATAGGTCTAATTTATCCGCGCTTTTGGAAATATTTTTTGATCTCAAATTGTCGTTTAACATATTTTCCTCTCGGTTGGGATGCCTTTATTTTTATAGTCCCTAAAAGTCCAACTTGCGGTCATCAGCAACATACATTCTTATCAATTCACAGGCTTCCATACGATATAGCTGTATCCATCATGGAAAGAACAGCCGAAAGTTTTCCGCACAGCAAGTAATTCTATTTTCCCTTCTTTCTCAAGCTGCCTTAATCGGGCGAGATAACCTTTCAAATAACCTCTCCTTTCAAGATATTTAGCTGCAACATAGTCAAACAAGGAGCTTTGATCGTACAACTCATAAATTGTCTCGATGTTGATGCAAACAAAAGGGTTTTTTCCCAATAAAAACTCCAAGAAAGGTTCAAACCGAGTGCCAAGCTGTTCCAATACGCCGATAGTAAACACAGCATCATCCGCACCCAGTTCTAAATGGTAGTCGGGTTTGCACATATCGAATAAAACACCGGTCATATTTAACTGCTTGGTCTGTGCAATCTTACTGATAATGTCACATGAAGCTTTCGACCAATCCAGTCCGTAGAGTTTTTTCTCCGGAAATAATCGACCAAGCTCGACGAGATTTAATCCTGTGCCGCAGCCGAACTCATAAACTGCTGCAGCATTACTGAAATATTTCCTGAAAAGATAGGTCCTTAATACTCTTACAAAACAGGTTTCGAACTCTGGGTTAGCAGGCCTAATATAACTGCCATTCAACCTTACAACTTCGTTACGCTTAATGAATTTTGGGATCAACGGCCCCAAATCAAAACCACTGTTTATGAAATCCTGTAAGTTTTCAGACCAGCCTTTCTCCCATGCTGGTTTTCTGTCCGGCCCTGCGATTGCCAGTTCATCAGAATGTATCTTTTTAAGAATCCGCAGGATAATTGCATCTTGCTCATCATGGCTTAGCTTTTTATATCGGAAATCCATTTTGGCAATTAATTCCCGGCAATCGTGAGGTATATCATCTATGGTTGTTCCGAATAAGCGCGCAAAATCTTCCAGTGTCAACTCGTTATGCATCTCTTCTCTATATGACAATTCCTTTGAAGGCTGAACGGACTTTATTTGCATTATATCACTCCTGGTTTGCTACCAATTTAAGATTTGCTCGGTAATACCATCCACATCTAAACCATAAAAAGAATGCATCCAATCCCTGTCACCATGTCCCGAACAGGTTTTCTCGGAGATGCCTATTCGTTTTAATGGCAAAGCTGCACCTTTATCTGTCAATATTTCACTGATAATACTGCCGATTCCACCTACAACAGAATGTTCCTCTAAAGTCACCAATTGTTTTGACTGACCAATAACATCTAAAAGCAGCTCTGCATTTACAGGTTTTATTCTGTACAGGTCCAAAACCCCCGCATCAATAGAATGCATGGAGAGCTCTTCTGCCACCTTCAATGCCCGGTGCACTGCCAGACCTGTTGAGACTATCAATACATCACTACCTTGTCTGAGTAATGCTAAACCATCAGCGAAATCTTGTTTTTCGTCGTATAACAAGGGCCATTTGCCCTTATCAATTCTGATATAGACCGGATGATTTTCTTCATATGCCATGCTTGCCGCAGCTGCAGATGTTGCTGGGTCGGAAGGATTAATAATCGTGATATCTTCAAGGGCACGCATAATTGCTATGTCCTGTGTCGCATGATGGGTAGGACCATCACTGTTATAAGCAATCCCGGCCCCGACGCCTATTATCGTCACGGGCAATCTCATACAACATAAATCTATCTTGATTTGCTCATAGCATCTCTGAGTAATAAATGGTGCTATCGCATATATAAAAACCTTTTTACCACCCAATGCCAGACCTGCAGCGACACTTACTAAGTTTTGTTCCGCCACGCCTACATTAATATACTGGTTGCTTAGGTTTTTCTTAAATTTGGCAAGGCTAAATGCGCCCATATCAGCGGTTAAGAATATGACATCCTTGTCACTTGCTGCTATCTCGTATAGCCGGTCAAAAAAAGCATCTCTTATGTCAACCGTATTAGATGTTTTTAATTGTGCACTCAAACTAATTATCCTTGATTATTTTAAAGAAAGCTCCCGCCTGGCAATTTCGAGTTCCTCACCGCTTGGGACACCATGATGCCACTGGATGTTTTTTTCCATAAACGAAACGCCTTTTCCTTTGATGGTGTTGGCAATTACAATTAAGGGCTTGTAGGATTTGCGCTGTCGTAAATTCTCAAAAACGGCGGATAGTTCTTCAAAATTATGACCATTAACCTTGACAGTATCCCAACCGAAAGCGCGCCATTTATCCTCAAAAGGTTCTAAGCGATTGCAGTCTTCGGTAAAGTCAGTCACGCATTGACAATTGCGGTCAACAATTGCAATCAGATTATTCAGCATATGATGTCCCGCAAACATAGCTGCTTCCCAGACTGAGCCCTCATAACACTCCCCATCACCGAGTAAAACAACGCTCATACAATCTTTCGTGTCCATCTTAAAGCTCAGTGCCAAACCTGCTGCAATACCCAAACCGTGACCAAGAGAGCCTGTATCTGCTTCAATGCCTGGAATATTACTGTCGGGATGTCCGCCTAACATACTGCCATTTTGGCAATATGAGCCAAGTTCAGATAATGAGTAAAAACCTAAATCAGCCAATATAACAAACAATGCTACGCACGAGTGCCCCTTACTTAAAATAAATCTATCCCTCGAATTACAATTCGGATTCTTGGGATCAAACCTAAGAATTCCACCATAATAAAGAGCAACTAAAATATCAGTACAGGATAACGCTCCTCCAATATGGCCGTTTTTAGCCGATGCAACCGTCTCTAATATCTGCTTGCGCACCCACAAGGCCTTCTTTTCTAATTCTCTTAATTTTTCCTGCATAATCTTTTACTTCAGCAAATACAGATATCAATCTGTGGGCGAAAAAACGTGATAATCAAATAAGACTGTTACTTAATCAAAAAGGTCCCTTAAACTTATTTTCATAGGTATAGAAGTTTTCGCCGGATAAATCCGTTTCTTCAAGGTGCAGCTTTTCCTCCATCGCTCTGATAATGTCAGTTGCATTCGGATAAAAAAGGTTTTCGAGTGCTCTAGTACACGGACAAGGGGTAAATGCAAATCCAAGTCTATTGACCGGTGATTTAAGCTTTCCGAAACATTTTTCAGCTATTCTGGCAGCAATCTCCGCGCTAAAGCCACAGTGTATCCAGTCATTATCTGCAATTATGCAATGCTCGGTTTTATTGACGGAATCGACTATGATGGCATCCTCAAGTGGTGCAGCCGAACGAGCATCGACTACCTCTACACTCACGCTGTGCCTTTCTTTCATAATTTTAGCGGCCCGTAAGGCCTCAACGTTCATCCAGGAAGTAGCGACAATTGTTATATCACTGCCGGGCAGCAGTATATTCGGCTGGCCGATAGGAACCGAATAATCACCTTCAGGGACTTCATCAACTGCATAATAAAGCCACCTGTGTTCTATAACTATAACTGGATTATCATCTCTTATTGCTGAAATAAGCAGGCCTTTTGCATCCGCGGGTGTAGTCGGCATAACAACTTTCAGTCCGGGAATATGAGCAAAACAACAGTGCATTGTTTTACTGTGCTGAAATGCTTGTCCCCATCCTCTGCCAATAACAGCTCTTATAACCAAAGGCGCCTTTAGCTTCCCACCCGACATATACTTGCAGGATGAGACCATGTTGGCCAGTTGATTCATCGCCAACAGCAGAAAATCCACCCGCATATGTATATGAATCGGCCTGGCTCCGTTTATCGCGGCACCGAGTCCGAAGCCGGTCATAGCATCTTCTGATAAAGGCGTATCAAAACATCTTTCGGAACCGAATTTTTCTAACAAGCCATTGGTACTGCCAAATACCCGTTTGTGGTCTGGTACTCCTATTCCATATGCGAACACAGCCGGGTCCCGTTCCATCTCCTGGATTATTGCTTCGTTTAGTGCCTGGCAATAGGTAATTTTCCTCACGCTAACACTCCCTTATAGAGTTCGGAAATTCCACTAAAATCTGCTTCTTTTGCTTTGGCAATACTACTGTCTATCTTAGAGTCGATGTCCATTTCTATATCCGTTATCTCATCCTCTTCCATGCCCAAATCTTTCAACTTTTTTCTTTGGAGCCCTATTGGGTCAGCTTTCAGCCATTGCTCAAATTTGTCTTTTGAGCGATACATGGCATCAAAATCCTGATTCACCCCGACGTGCTCGAGATATCTGAAATACCGTAACCGAAGAAAACACGGCAGCATTTCTGTCTTAATCCGGTCAATTGCTTTGGAAGCCAATTGGTGAATCACCTCCACATCTGTTGTTTTCTCTTCGTAGGTTAGACAATTAAAATTAGAAACTACATCGATAATAGATTTATATCCCCTTCGTTGAGATTTTGGTGTATGCACAGCCAGACCATTATCCTCACAAACAAACAAGATCGGCAGCTTCATCAAAGATGCAAGGTTGAGACTTTCCCAAAAGACCCCTTCCTCTACAGCACCGTCACCAAAGAACACCGCTACAATCTTGTCGTTGTTTGCCTGCTTGTTAGCAAATGCGGCTCCTACAGCTACTGGTATAACGCTTGACACAATCGCCGAAGTACCCATAAATCCGTAATCAGGTGAACACAAGTGCATGGAACCGCCCCTGCCTTTTAAAGAGGCCGTTTGCTTGCCATACATCTCTGCGAAGAAATCGTCTGTGTCTTCGGTTTTGGCTAAAAACAAGGCGTGAGACCGGTAAGTTCCAAATACTTGGTCATTGGATTCCAACGCCTGGCATATGCCAACTGCGATGGCTTCTGCTCCCATTGACATGTGCATAGGAGTCTTCATTTGATCTTCAAAATAGTGCGCAATAATTTTTTTTTCGCTTCTTCTGATAAGATACAGCTTCTTATAGCACGGCAGACTCAACTCGCTGATTTTGTTCATTTTTTCATTTTTTTTTGTAGTAATCACGCCAATAGCCCAAAGTATCTTTTAATGTTTTTGTAAATTTAATCTCAGGCTTCCATCCCGTGGCTTCATGGAACCTATCAACACAAGGTATCTGTAGAGTTACATCTGAAGGCCGCAATCGTGCTGAATCCACTTCGACATTTATATTTTTAGATGTTGATATCGCTAATAATTTGTCAAGCATCTGGCCGACAGGCATCGTTTCTTCTCCGCCGACATTGTAAACCTCACCCGGCTGACACTTATTAACAAGGAGCCAATAGGCTATTACGGCGTCACGAACATCCAAGAACGTCCTTACGCTATCTAAATTTCCAACTTTAATTACCGGCTCAGCCAACCCAGCTTCTATCATTGCTATCTGCTGGGCAAAATTGGAGACCACAAAAACTTCACCCCTGCGTGGTCCTGTATGCGTAAACATTCTGCTTCGAATAGTCTGAATCTTCCATGAACTCCAGTATTGAAGTGCCAACATATCTTCACCCACCTTGCTCACCGCATAGGGGGATGCCGGCCGCAGAGGATTACTCTCTTTAATAGGAACTTCATCTTCAGTTACCTGGCCGTACACTTCAGAAGAGCTGCATATATGAATTATAGGATTGTATGAACACGATTGCTTTAATTGCTTTACTGCTTCCAGCAAATTGCACGTGCCGATAATATTGGTTTCCAGTGTGTCGATAGGTGCTAAAAAACTAAAATCAACATACGATTGTGCAGCCAGATGAAAAATAACATCTGGCTTATACGCATCTAACGTACTTCTTACCGAAGGAAAGTCCAGCAAGTTGCCGTAATACAATGCTACTTTGCCTAAGATATCCTCGATGTTGACTTTTGGTGATCGCCACCGAATAAAACCGGCAACTTCAACATCGGCATGATTTTCAAGTATGAATTCAGCCAGATGGCTTCCCACAAAACCGGTAATGCCTGTTATAAGCGACCGCACAATTTGCCCCTCCTTTAATCAAATATTGCTACCATAAGTTGCGATGGTTTTTTTGCCCCTACGGACTCGGCTTAGCTCTTTGGCGTTTTCGGCCTGCTGTGCTGTAAGAGCAAGGTATAGGTCCTGATATAATTTTCGCAACTGCTCACGCTGCATCTTAAATTCAGGCGATTCAAGAATACCCGACCGGGCGATTTTCCCTACAAGAGAACTGGCTTGTTTGCTTAAGGCCTCAATTTCATTGACATTGCCCTGTCTGGCAAATCCTATTTGTTGTTCAAGCAGCTTTTGTAGCTCATCAAGAAGATGTATCTGTTCATCTGGAATAATCTCAACGCTATTTGTGTTCATTGCGTTCGCGCTCCTGTTCGCATTACTTGTTTTACCTGAGCCAGACTATGCTCTACTTCTTCCAGGAGATTAGCTGCATCTTTGTGGTTCTCGTCCAGGCTTAAAAGGTTCAGGAGAATATTTTTGGACTCCTCGAACTTTCCATCTTTCATATATAATGCCGCCAGAGGGAACATAACGGATGTATCGCCGGGATGCATATTCAAATACATTTCCAGGTAATGGATGACCTTTGCAAATGAACCCATCTGGCATGAGGCCTGAAACAGGCCCAGAAGAGCTATCAGATTGTCGGTGTCCAGCTCCAGACTTTTAAGATACATCTCAAAGGCCTGCTTGTAATCGGCTCTTTGCTGTGCGACCATAGCGAAGCCCGCATAGGCCTTGGCGCAATTAGCATTCAGCCGACAGGCGACTCTGAATGCTATTTCAGCATCATCAAGAAGGTTCTTTTGCAGGGCCACTACTCCAAGTCCAACGTAAGGGTCAGCCTCATCAGGTGATAAAACGGCGGCCTTTTCATAGTATTGTTGGGCCTGTGAATAGTTACCGACAGAAGCGTAACAGTCCCCCAGTTCCTGCAAAACTTCGTAATGCTGTGTCGAGTCATGCTGTTCATCGATATTATTTTGTCTTATATCCATAGCAATTCATTTCCTTCGAGTATTTGTTCCGCTTTTTCGAGTAGTTTAATCGCCGAGTTAAAATCCTTTTGTTCGCGTTTGACCTTAGCCTCCAATAGGAGTGTATCCACCGTTGGTCGCTGACGGTTTATTTCATGGCTGAGATTGGCTGCTCTTATATGGCCACCGGCTTTAAAGGAGGCGTTTGCAGCTAATGATTTCATCCACAACTCATTTTGATGATGTTTGGTGATATATTCAAACATTTCAGCAGCCTTTGACCAGTTACCATTTTTTTCTGCTTTTTTGGCTTTTTCGAGTAATTGGTCAAACTGAAACGGTATTTCTTCCGGCTTCAGACGCCTTATCGCAATCCCGGCTGAATTCAGAGATTCACGAACAGGAAGATTTGCAAAGCTTCTCCGGGCGTACTGTAAATCTTCTTTTCTGACTAATAACGCCCAGAGTATATCTGTTGAATCTTCCAGCTCGAATCCTTCGTTATTGGCTGAACTATTGATAAAAGCGTGGAGAGAATCCTCTACCCAGAATTCTCTCATCGGAAATCCGCTTGGTACTATGGCAATATATTCGCCGTCACATCTGGCTAAAGCTGCATCTATTCGCTGGTCTTGAGAAGACAACGGATTAACAGGTACGGGGATTATATTAGGCATCTCAGCATCGAGTTTTTCGAGGCTTTCCGCCGGCAGGGGCAGATAAACCTCATATGGGTAGAACGTTCGCTGCCAGATAGAACCGAGGGTTGTGCCCGCCTGTTTATCCAGCCTCTCTGTAATAAAAATGATGGACATATCTTTGAGTTTCGTCCATGGCTTGGCAGGTCTTGTGGTTCGTATTCTTAAAATATTCCTCGCATATTCCTTTTCATTTTTGCGTCCCAGCACTGATATTCTGTCACATTTACCGGCGGGCTGATAAAATTCACCGGTAATTTCCGGGACATGGTAAAAATCAGAGAAGAAAACAAGCCGCCGGGTCATATCCCAGTCTATTAAGACGTTGACGGCCTCATTATATAGCCCCGTTTTTTTCAGCAAATCCCTTCGGTGCATAAGGCTTACATGAAGCACATGGTTATAGTACAGCATAACAAATCGGTCGAAATCTCTGCTGATTTCAACTGCTTTGCTTAAAACTTTTCGGCTGCCATCCGGGCAAACCTTACAATACACTTTGTACAAATCACTGTACGCAACCTGGCAGTCGGTTTGATTTTCCAGAGCATTGACCAAAGTGCTCACGTGATGCGGATAATACAGATCGTCATCACCAAGATAACAGATATATTTACCATGGGACTGGGCAAGTGCTTCATTGAGGGTATAGGGCAGGCCGAGATTCTTTTTTCTGTTTATAAATAGGAGCCGCGGGTCGTTATATGAGTTAACAATATCGCTGACGTCTTCACCGCCATCGTTTATTGCGATTATCTGGAGATTTCTATAGTTCTGGCACACAACACTGGCCATGGCCTCAGCGAAGTATCGGCGCCGATTGAAAGTCGGAACCAACACAGTAACGACCGGCCCAAATTTTCCTTCATTGTTTTTGATCACTTTACAATCATCCCTTCATAACCAGCGCTGTGATAAACCGTGGACCGTGCGGTGTCCCTCAACAGTATTATTGTGTGCTACGTTCATTAGAATTCTTTTCCCTCAAGTATTTGTTCTGCTCGCTTAAGTGATCCAATCGCAGAATTAAAATCCTTTTTTTCTCTGTTTACCTTTGCCTCTACCAAAAGTGTATCCACCGTTGGCCATTGCTGGTTGACCTCGCAACTGAGTTCGGTTGCTCTGGTGTACCCGCCGGCATTAAAAAAAGCCTTTGCAGCCAATACCTTCATCCACAGTTCGTTTTGGTGATGTTCAGCGATATATTCGAACATCTGAGCCGCTTGTGCCCAGTTTCCATTTTTTTCTGCGAACTGGGCTTCCTGGAATAGATCGTCAAACTGGAAAGGTCGCTCTTCAAAAGCTGGTTGTCTTAGCACAATGCCAGCGGCCTTTAGAGACTGCCGTACCGGCAAGTTTGGAAAGCTCCTGCGAGCATATTGCAGCTTCTCTTTTCTGACCACCGCTGCCCATAGTGTGTCCGTTGATGCTTCGAGTTTAAATCCCTCGCAGCTAACTGGGCCGTTGACCAAAGCATGGAGTGAATCCTCTACCCAGAATTCTCTGATGGGAAATTCGCTTGGCACTATGGCAATATATTCACCCTCACATCTGGTTAAGGCTGCGTCTATTCGCTGGTCCTTGGAAGATAACTCATTAACGGGCACAGGGACTATATTGGGCATTTTAGTGTCGAGTCTTTCGATATTTACTGTTGGCAGAGGCAGATAAACCTTGTATGGATAGAAGGTATGTTGCCAGATAGAACCGAGAGTTGCGCCCGCCTGCTTGTTAATCTGGTCTGTAATAAAAATGATGGACATATCTCCGAGTTTAGTCCAGGGTTTGGCGGGCCTGGTGGTTCGTATCGTCAGAAAATTCTTTAGGGACTCGCTCTTGTCTTTGCGTCCCCGTACTGATATCCTGTCGCATTTACCAACAGACCTATAAAATTCCCCTGTGATTCTGTGGGCATGATAGAAATCCGAGAAGAAGACAAGCCGTCGGGTCATATCCCAGTCTATGAAAATATTGAGGTCCTCGTTATATGGCCCAGTTTTTTCAAGCAAATCCCTACAGTGCATCAGGCTTTGGTGCACGGTTTGATTGAAGTAGAGCATAACAAATCGGTCGAAGTCCCGGCAGAATTCAGCAACCTTGCTTAAAACCTGCTTGCTGCCGTCAGGGCAAACCTTACAATAAACTTTATACAAATCACTGTATGCAACTTGGTAGTCGCTTTCATTTTCAAGAGCATCGACCAGCGTTTCGATATGATTGGGATAATATAGGTCGTCGTCGTCGAGATAGGCAACGTATTTGCCTTCAGCCTGAGCTAATGCTTCATTAAGCGAATGGGCCTTACCGCGATTCTCCTTTCTGTTTATAAATAGGAGCCGCGGGTCGTTATATGAGTTAACAATATCGCTGACGTCTTCACCACCATCGTTTACTGCGATTATCTGAAGATTTCTATAGTTTTGGCACACAACACTGGCCAGTGCCTCAGCGAAGTATCGGCGCCGATTGAAAGTCGGGATCAGCACACTAACGACCGGCCAGGCCTTTTTATGTGACCCAAAAGACGGTTTGTTGTGCTTCAGGACTCTCTCGTATTCTTTTGGCATTCCAGGACTATCTGGTATATTCTTAAAAAACTAAAAATATTACACAATCGAGTTGTTCTCTGACATCGGAACGGAAAATTCTGTTGGAAATCTAATCTCGTTAAGGTTCAATTTTTGCAAATTATTGGAAAATGCGGACACTGTTTGTTGTGAATCTATCTCGCTTTCAAATTGGGTGAAGATGTTGTTAATATCGGTCAACTGGTTTTTAAGCGGATAGTTTTCTTCAATGAATCCGCGATATCTTTTGGGTTGGTAATTATCGGAAAGAATTTGATTGCAGAATTCTTCTGAAATATTAAATAAGAACTCTGACGGAAATATCTGGTTTGCTCCCGGGAAATTATGGATAACAGGTTTCAATCCAAGAGCCATACCTTCCATCATGCCCATACCCTGGCTTTCTCCAATACTGCCAGAAACGATATAGTGTTTGTCTTTCAGCCAGGAATTTATATCTTCCTGCCAGCCATCAAAAAACACCACCTCCGTTAATTCAAGTTGTTGAACTATATGCCTGATATACTGTTCAAGCATTGGGTCTTGAAAGACTCCGGCAAAAAACAGCTTATATCCCGGGTCTATGTAATGCAGTTTCTGCATACATTGCAGAAGGAACATCGGATTTTTTCTCATATTCAGATAACCCGCACAGGCAATATTCTTGCCTCGATGTTTGTCGATGAGCTTGAATTTATCGAGGTTAACACCATTTGGAATAGTAACGAGCCGAGTTCGGTTGTTAATATTCGGAACTTGCTTAACCAGGCTTTCTTTGACAAATGAGTTGCCAACAGAGATGAGTGTATCGATATTTTCCCATTGGACCTGGCCCGGCCAGTCGCCATAAGCCTCGAAACGGTGAAGACGTACAATATTCTTGCAGACCTTAGGTAATTTTGAAGCTTCCACTGCTATATTAGTACACCACTCAAACCAGGAAATATCGCTCCATTCCATTAATTCATGCATCTGGTTAATGTTATCTCCCTCAAAAAATTTCACAGGGAAACGGCGCTCGGTAAATGTGCAAATATCCGTGAGGAATTTTGTATCGCCTTTTAATCCACAAAAGAAAGCTATCTTTGGCCTTTTGTGACGAATCACCTCAATCATCGGCTTGAGAATCTCCTGGTTGGGCCAAATTCGTAGTGAGCGGATTAATATTTCGATGGCATCTGCTTTATTATTCTGTTGCAGGAATATGTCGGCGGTTCTGTTAACTACGTCCACGTTCAATATACCAAGCCGCTCCATACTATCGAAAAGCTGCATAGTTTCCTTTGCTTTGCCGACAGCAAGATATGCTTCTGCGAGGTTCCACAATATTTCGATGGAGTCCATTTGGTACCTCCGAGCTTTGATAAAATGCTCGATGGCTTCGTGAGAGCGGCCAAGACAATGCAGGATTGCCCCTGTATCATTCAGCACTTGTGCGTTGCCGCCGGATGTGCAAAGATGTTCCTGCATGCAGGCCAGAGCTTCCTGATGTTTCCCTGCTTCAGCTAATTCCAAACCTCTTTCATAATGATTATCGTTCCCAAGAACATTATTGTGTCCTTGTTCACCTTCACCACTTTGATTCGAGTTCGTCCCCATTAGTGACATCTGATTTACTCCTAATTTTTAGAAATTGACCATCCCATGGTCATTACTTGCTAACAATAACGCAAATTCCGTGCCGTTAGCATATATCTGCGTATATTTGCTATTTTTAGGGCCCCTGGCATAACACTTGTATAAATATCAAACATTTATGTTTTCAAATTACCTTTCATTTTTTATCTTTTGCTCTCAAAAAGCTATGAGATGTAATCCAACATCGACATGGACATAAGTTTTGCAGCCACTGACAATGACATTTCATATAGGACTTCCCGACGGGACAGGTCTATAGCTATTTGAGCAATATCTGCTTCCTGCAAACGGGTCGTTTCATCTTCTGTATTGTATCGCAGGTCATTTAGACTCTGTTTGAGGTCGTCCAGAAAGCCGATTTTAGACCCAATAGATACCTGGGCTTTAACCAGAACTTTGCTTATCTCTTCTATTGAGTTTGGTAAGTTTGTTGCCAACTCTCGCATTTGAGCGTCCGAAAGCCCGTTTTGATTTTCCAGTACATCTCGAATAGTAATAAGTGAGTTAAATATATCGTAAGTTCCTGGTATGCTTACTAAATCAGTTCCAGTGCCGGTTATTCCCGTGGTGTCAACATATAACACTTGTCCGCTCGGATTCATTACTGCCAAATTGGTTTGCGTGCCATCTGAATTCACCGCAGTGCCGCCATCAATAGAGAGGTCATAATTACCCGCCGAGCCGGTTACTGTCAGCCAGACTCCTCCGCGGCAGCTTGACGTCCCGGTGCCGGATTGGGCTCCGGTATAACCGCTAAAAACCGGGGCGCTGCGGTCATCGGAGCGAAAAATATTATCCCCTATGAAGAAGGCCGATGATTCCACGCCCGGAGATACTTCTATGTCTCTATTCTCAAAACTGCCGTCATAAGTAACTTTGGTTATTTTCCCGTTGGTACGTTCCACTGTATATGGAGCAGCTCCCGTATCGCTTCCTCCGTAGAGGTATTGGTCCATATGTATAGTATTGGCCAGTGAGACTGTCTGCTCTAATATATCATTGATTCCTTCGGCTGTTCTTTGTCTGGCTGCATCGTCGTAGATGCCGCTGGTAATTTGAGTTAGACGTATTTGGGTCTCTGTAAAACATGACGTTATATCTTCGACAACGGTTGATGAAAGCTCCAAAGTGCTAACGACTTCCGAGAGGTTGTTTATATAATTTCCCAGGGATTTGTAACTGCTATTGAGCCCTAAAACCCGATAAGCAACGGTAGGATCATCAGAGAATCTGTTTATCCGTGAGCCTGTAGAAATCTGTTCCTGCAGGTCGGCCATCGCTTTGGTATGAAGATTCAATGCAAAGCTGACGTTATTATAAATATTGTTCAGTGATCCGCTCATTTTTCAAATCCCAAATCTGTTTGATTCTTTACTGTATGCCCTTTACGTTTTTTACAGTATATCCATAATTGTTAACAGCGACGACTGAATGATACTCAAGTACTTGCTCATTGCCTGGAACATCTGCTCGAGGGCCAACATTCGGGCGGCTTCATCGTTGATGTTGACGCCGCTTGTCTCGCCTTGCTGGTTGCTAAGATTTTGGACTATAGATTCGATATTGTCTTTGCGCGCCTCTTTAACAAATAGCTGTTGACCTATGTCTGTAACCATCTGGCGGTAAAACTCTCCGGGTGTCATAGAGTTTAAGCTGGTTACAGCCTGGTCTTTCAGGTCGTACATTCGCAAAGCGTTTATGTTGTCAGTCATATCCGCACCCAGGGCTGATGCTATACGGCCAGGTGTAGCGGCTATGTCTGAGCAAACCGCTATATCCGAGGCACTGCTGCCGGATAGAAGAGTGTTGATTCCAACTGCAGCTAACAGGCCCGAAGTATCGCTGTTGGAAAAAGCATCAACGTCGAAGGTTTCACCATCATTTAAGTCCCCTGTGCTAAGAGATATTTTGATTCCATTGCCTATATCAAGCTTATCACCAGCTGCATAGCCGGAGCCGACATTGAGAATTTTAACAAGTTGAGCTGCTCCATCTCTTACTTCAAGCTGTAAAGTACCGTTACCTACTGAGCCGGTACCTCCTCCACCTTCTACTACTGTAAACTGGAAGGTGTCGTTACTTGTGCCTGTATAAATGCCTGATACGGATATAGTTGGCGGTGAGCCGGATAAAGTGCTGGCGGTGGGTAGTGGAAGCACGGCGGGAAGAAAATCAAATTTATAGTTTGCGTCCGCCTGAATGTTAAGCTTGGAAGAAACCACCGAAGCGCTAAGACCTGTGATACCCGAAATAAGAAAAGCTATATTGGATAAGGTATCGGCGGTTTTGTCAACGGTTATTTCGTTACGGGTTATCGCTCCGGTGCTCGTATTTGTAACTCTGATATATATTTTTCCGCCCGTTACCTCTGAACCAAAATCGGCCAGTTTTTGGCTCGTTACAGGCCAGCCGGTCAGGTCGGTAAATGAACCTGTTGAACCTACACCCTGAATATGGTATTGATTTATCTGCTGTATCATTACAGATGCCAAATTGTCCAGGTCATCGTGAATATCAGAGACCAGTTCGTTTCTTAATGATAATAATCCACTTAATAATCCGCCTTCCACATTTATGTTAAAGTTATTAGCATCAGCGACAGAAATGCCAAGTTTGCCCACACTTTTCAAACCTGCCTCCAGGTCGATAGAGGAAGCACTTATCACCATAGGGGTGCCTGCTACATAGACATCGACTGCACCAAACTCTCTGGTCTTGGTTTCTATTCCGACCAATTGAGACAGCTCTGTTATGCACTGGTCTCTTTGATCCCGTAAATTATTGCTCTGGCCTCCACCTATTTCCTGCTTTTCTATATTATCGTTGAGTTCGGCTATTCTGTTTGTCAGAATATTAACTTGTGTGACGGTGTTCTTGGCTTCCAGCTCAATTTGGCCTTCCAATGCTGTCAGAAATTCTCCTAATGTTCTGAATTGACCGGCCATAGCCTTGGACTCGGTTATAACCTGGTTTTGCCAGATAGCTTCTGTTGGATGGGCGGAAAGGTCCTGCAATGCGCTAAAAAATTTGTCTATAGCTGCGCTTAAACCGCTGCCCTCCACAAGTTCTCCAAATGCGTTTTCGACCGTCCGCAGCGTGCCAAATTCCTGAGAAATCTGCCCTAACAACGACTCTTGACGGAGAATCTCCTGTTCCAGAAGATCATCAATTAATCTGGTAATACCGGCGACCGCGACACCTCCTCCCATGGGGACAGAACCGACTTGTGATGTATAAGCAGGACGCAGTTCTATTCTCTGACGGTGGTAGCCGTCAGTAGCCGCATTGGCAACATTATTACCGATTATATCAAAAGCCTTCTGAGCTGCTTGAAGGCCACTGATTCCTATGGAGAAACTATCCATTTCTTAACTCTATTTAACATTAGTGCTCACAATTTCCATCCGGTGCCTGTCGGGCTTTAGCCGAAGCTCAATAGGTACAGGATGACATTACTCAGAGCTGCAGGTTTACAAAGGCCATATCAGTTTGCTGTTTGGTAGCACCGTTGGAGTTGTAGTAAACCGCCCCTGTCTTGCCGAGGTCGAAGATACTCTTCAAAAGCAGGTTATTGAATCTTGCGCATTCAGACAAAAGCAAAATCGTGCTTAAATGTTCTTTCTTAAGTTCTTTAATCAATGACATTAATTTTGCTTTCTTCTTGATTATCTGATCTTTTTTCCCTTTTGGCAGACGTGCTTCCAATGCCGACAAAGTCATTTGCTCTGTGTTGCACCCAAGAGCATTCGCCAATTCTTTTCGTATTGTTTGCCGTTTTGATTCATGGTTTCTGTAGCTGCTCGTCTCGGCCTGGATGATCTTAAGAAGCTTGCTAAGGCCGGAATCGTCACGCTTGATAACATAGCTGCGTAATTTATTCAGTTGCGACAAACTCTCCTGTATATGTTGGCTGTCTTTATCGAGACAAGTCAGCAGTTTATCAACTTTATCTTTTATTTCAGTTGCCGTCGGTTTCATATCTGGTCATCCACTGATTGTTGTACTGTGTTTGTCTGCTCAGTATTGGATAAATATTGATATATATCCTTCCACAATCCAAGGCCTCCGTTGTTTGCAATATCACGGCCGAGGTATAGCCAAAATATTCCCTGAGTTTGTTTGGAAGCCGCATCTTTTTCGAGGCCCCAGTCCGTGATACTGTTTTTCATTTCGCCCAGCAGCTTATCCAACAGAACTGATTCAAAATCCTTGGCTACTTGCTTTTTTTTCTCGTCTGGAATGCTCTTAAGCCTCGATTGGTCGAGATGTTCCAGCATGGTTGGTGGTGAGACTGGTTCAGTTAGTATCAATTTGGTGCTGTCCATTAAATTGCTCCTACATTATCACCAGTTTTGCTTGAAGGGCACCGGCTTTTTTCAAAGCGTTAAATATTGCTATCAAATCTGTTGGTGTTGCACCTATGCCGTTAAGGCTTTTAGCCAACTCTGAGACGGTAACCGATCTGGACATAGGAATCAGATATCCTTTCTCTTCGATTCCTATCAACGTATCTTGAACAATTGCGGTTTGTCCGGCGTCTGAGAAAGACGCCGTTGGCTGTGAAATGATTGGCATTTCTTTGATTTTTATAACAAGGCTGCCCTGAGAAATTGCCACAGCGGATATGCCGACGTTTTCACCGATTACGATTGTACCGGTGCGCTCGTTGATAACCACCACAGCAGGAACATCAACCTTCACTTCGTGCTTTCGAATATCGACGATAAAGCCGGCGATTTCTGCCTGACTAATTTCGACTGGAATTTTCACCTTAACCGTACCGGCGTCAACTACTACGGTGCTGTTTGCGTAATCCTGGTTGATAGCTTTGCTGATTTGCTCTGCGGTTGAAAAATCACTGTTTCTAAGATTAAACGTGATAAGTCTATGACCACCAATGTTTTCGACAAACGTAGCTATTTCTTCCTTTTCAACTACTGCGCCCCCTGGAATTCGCCCGACTGTTTGGTGGTTTTTTGTAATCGAAGCCTTATCACCTGATGCTGTCCAGCCACCGATTGAAACTCCTCCGTCAGCTATAGCGTAAACCTGACCATCAAGGCCTTTCAGTGGCGTCGGCAACAGTTTTCCACCCTGAAGGCTTTTGGCGTCTCCTATAGCAGAAACGTCAACGTCGATTCGGGAACCTTCCCGGGCAAAGGGGCCTAATTCTGAAGTAACCCAAACCACTGCAATGTTACCGCCGGTAAAATCAGAAGGAGAAAGGACCAGTCCTGAATCCCTTAGCATATTTGTCAGCATTTGTCGCGAAAGCAGTGTGCTGTCACCAGTGCCGGCCAGACCAATAATCAGGCCGACACCTGTAAGTGAATTGCTGCGAAGCCCCTGAATATCAACGATATCCTTTATGCGTTCGCATTGCCCGGTACCAGCCATAAACACGCAGGCCAGGAATACACACGTCATAAGAGCCATTATGCTCTTTTTTTCTTTTGCTCGTATAATTGATTTCATAAGCTGTTACTCTCAAAAATAAATCTATCCAAACGGCATAATTAAAACGGCCAAACAGCATCAAATATCTTGCCAAGCCAGCCCGGCTTTGTATAGGGCGCCGAAACACCTGAATTTTTCGTGACAATACGAAAATCCGCCACTTGTTCGCTCTTGACTGTGTTATCAAATGCTATGTCACTTGGCCTTACAATACCGCTTACCTCAATTGTTTGTATGTCACCTGCGATATTACGGCTGCGAGTCCCCATAACAATAAGATTGTGATTCGGCAGGATATCCATAACTACCACACTGACCAGATCTTCAAACTTGCGCTCGTCTTTGTAATCAGCTTTGCTTTTTAATTCGTTATCTGCTGAAGCGGTCATATCGAAACCGGGCAGCAATTGTTCTGGCAAAAATCTATCTAACGTACCTTTGGGCGTGAAATTCGGGCCTCCGCCAAAAGTTGTTGACCGGTCGGTCTCTTTTTTCATATCTCTTTTTGCTTTGTTATCGACTTTGCTGTCTTCGGCGACCTTAATGGTCAGGATGTCGCCTATCTGGCGGGCCACATCGTCGGCATATAAATCCTTCATATTCTTGTCTCTCTTGGCCCAGATTGAACCTGCCTGTGAGCAGGTAGCCGACAAGAGAACAAAAATTGCCAAAGCGACCGTTAAGACTTTTCTGTTATTCATTATTTCTCCTTTTAGAAAGCAGGTTTCACGCTTCCATCTTCGTTAATCATGGCTAAGATTATTCGTTGTGAGTCCACATTCCGAACTTTTATATAATCACCGGCTCTACCGTCCTGCATGGCTTTTCCGAAAGCCGTAATCAGAAATCCCGGCATATCAATACGAATAACAACCTTTTGATTTCGCTTGGTAATGATTGGGGATTTAACAGGGCCCAACATATTTGGATGAAGAAGGGTCTTGGCCGGTATCTGACGTTTGGCAATGAGGCCATAGGGGGGCTTCCAGTCGGCAGATTCCGGATAGTTCAATATTGCCTTCTCTATCTTGACATTATCGGGACTGATAACCGTACCTGTGGGAATATCAATCTTTGTTACTACTTGTCGACAATTGTATTTCAATCCGAAAATTACCTCACACGTCCCTATTTTTTTGCCGACTGAATATATGGCAATCTCAACCTTTGCCTGATTTCTTGCTATGCTTGATACTAATCGGGGAGAAAAGCTAATATCTTTGCCGGTTCCGGTGATGATGAAATCCTGGGGTATCCGTATTGGATTGAATCCACAAACTGAAATGTCGGGAGGATTTTTTTCCAGAAAGGAACTTGCTAATTTAATAAATTCATCGCTACCGATAGTTCGTTCTTGTTGTTTTATGGTAATTGTTTCTGCGCCGGTTAGGGTTACTTTCGATACGGGGATTCCGTTGCAGGCCAATCTGCTTAGAACCGTTTCTCTGTCAATAACAATCTTCTGCCCGGGTGCTGAAATCTGCCCTAATGCGATTTTGCTTGCCTTGGCTACAAGTGATTCTTGGCCCCGGATTATACCGACCTGGCCCAGACTTAAGTGCTTGTCTTTGATTGTAATTTCTCTCGGCAGGTAAATCTGAAGGGCGGTATCCTTTTTCGTATTGTCGGCGTTGCTGTTCACTGGCAGCAGCAGGCACATAATTAAGATAGTGTTGACTATTTTATTACTCATAATGGTCTTTTCCATTAGAACCGTGCTATTTCATTTGCTTTTCTTAGCATTTCGTCTCCCGCTCTTATAGCACGGGAATTCGTTTCATATGCTCGCTGGGCAGTAATTAGGTTGACAAGTTCGGTTATCATCTGGACATTGGATTTTTCAAGAAATCCCGACTGAATGGTACCGAAACCACTATTTCCTGCAGTGCCGGTTGTAGCCGTACCGCTTGCTTCAGTCGCGGCCAGAAGATTTTCACCTTCAGCGGTAAGCCCCGAAGGATTTGGAAAACGTGCTAACTCTATTGTTCCTACAACTGATTGTGTTCCCGATGCGTCGGTAATATTGACGCTTCCATCTTTGCCGATATCTACAGAGGCCGCGTCAGTTGGAATGCTGATAGGAGGCTCTATACGATATCCGGTGCTGGTAACTAATTCGCCGTCGGCATTTCTTTGCAGCGAGCCGTCACGCGTATATTTTGTTTCGCCATTTGGTGTGCTTACCTGAATGAAGCCTTCGCCTGAAATAGCTATATCGAGGGCCCGATTGGTACTCTCAAGCTCACCTCCGCTAAAAATTCTTATAGTACCGGCTACCCGGACTCCGCTGCCTATTTCCAGACCGTTAGGTGTTTTTATGCCGGAAGCTACTTCTGCGCCTGCATCTTTAAGCTTGATATAAAGCAAATCCTGAAAAGCAACTTGGCTTTTCTTAAATCCCATGGTGTTGATGTTGGCAAGATTATTAGCAATCACATCCACCATTGTCTGCTGGGCTGCCATACCAGTTGCTGAAGTCGAAAATGCTCTTAACATATTATTGTTCTCCTTATCTTATTCAGTTTACAAATCCTGCATCTGTTGAGTTTAGGCTTCTACCTTATAGGTGCAGGACGTGCTTAGGCCATAGCTGCACTTGTAATGCTGCTGGCTACTTCTTTTCTGGCCGCAATGAACTTCATATTCGCTTCGTATAACCTGGACACCATTATCATATCCACTAATTCCTCTATCATCTCAACATTAGATACCTCCTGGCTGCCTTGCTTTACGATGATATTCTCAGCTGCAACCGGCTGAATGTTTTTATCCGGCATCCGGTAACAGCTATCTCCGGTTGGGACAAGTTTGGCTTCGTTATCTTCGAAATCAACCAATTGAAATTTTCCGATAGTTATGCCCCCGGCGCTTACGCTTCCATCGCTTGAGACGCTCACTTGCGAGATTCCAACTTCACTCGGTATCGTGATTGGGCCTCCTTCACCTGCTACAATTCGTCCCTGTGAATCAATTATTTGACCATTTTGGTTTATCTGAAATATACCATTGCGAGTGTAAAGCGGCCCGTTGGGTGTTTCTATTACGAAAAAGCCCTTACCGTGTAAGGCGAAATCTAACGGTCGGTCGGTTTCGGAAAGACTGCCCTGGGAAAAATCAAGCGACGAGTTCAGCTCAATACTGCCGGGCGAATATGTATCTGTTCCTGTTTCTGCTCCTGTCATTTGTTCCAGAAGTCCTGTCATTTGTTCCTGAAGGGATTTTGAAAATGTGTTGCACCTGCGCTTGTACCCGGCCGTGTTTACGTTGGCTAGGTTGTGTGTAATTGTTTCGTATTCCTGCATTAATGCGTTAATGCTTGAACTGACCTGGGGCATAATTTCTGACATTTCACTCTCCTTGCGCAATCGCCGGTTCCGAAACTATTTCTTCTGACTTTATTGAATTCGGAGCATCTTTGCTCTTGCCGCTGGTTCTTATATAAGCGGCATTGGTAGCGCGAATCAGCTCGTTAAGGTTTGAGTCGCTTAGTCCTGTCAGCTCAACTGCTATTGATGAACCATTTTGTAAGGCTCTTACGTTTCTGACCTCGCCTATATCTTCTACTATTTTTGATGGTGTACTCTTTCTGTCCCTCGATAAGACAGAGCGTAGTGAAGTGCTTTTTGAGGACGGATTTAAATCCTGCTCCTTTTCTTCACTCAGATTAACTATTACCAATACTCTGTCGCCTACTTTTACTTCCAGTTTGGTTTCTATCCTGAGACCGGGACCGCCCAGTTCAGTAACTGTTGCAGGCATAAATTTGGGCGGCCCCCAGATGTCTGATTCATTTACCGAACTTCGTTTTATCGCAGGACCTTTTTTGCGGTTGTTATTGTTATTTGACGACAGCGTTCTTGAGAATGGAAAGCGTGCGATAAAGGCCGGCTTGTTTACTTTAACACGCAGGAAACGCCGGCGACTAATGAACCGAACATCATCACTATGATTTAAAACCAGGATGTCACCGTTGCAACGAACTACCGAAGAGTCAAATTCCCACAAAGAGGCACCGAAAGAATAATGTGCACGCCAGAGTTCGCCCGGCTTACTTTCCACCGCTATTGTCAATTTTATGGTAAGTTCCATATTGTCATTTTTTATCACGGTGGACTCAATATCACCTAAGTTGGGACTTTTACGACGTGTTACGTAAAGTTTTTTACCTGTGAGAATATGTCTGCTGCTTGGCCTCTTCAATTTCGATGGCGAGCCTGTTGAGACTGAGGATTCTTTCTGGAAGCCAAGCTTTTCTCGCAGAAAGGAAAGTTCGGTTCTTAACCATCTGCTTTCTTCTGCTCCCTGTTGTGCAAGGCATTCTTCTATCATTTTTTTTGCTCCGGCGTCAAAGGCACCGACCATGCTAAAAATGGCCTGATTTTTCTTAAGTCCTGCCTTTTGTGCTGTCTTGAGCAAAATCTGGCGCTCCCGTCCGCTCAAACCCCTTTGTTCGGCATAATCAAAAAATAAATGCCCACTAAACTTTCGTTCCCGCGAAATCCGATTATAGCTGACTATCAAGAGCAGAACAGTCAGTATGATTATGACAGCAATCCCTGTGAGAATAAACCAATGTTCGGTCAGACCGGTATTCTGCCGTCCTGCGGCCTTCCACCGCTCTATCGGCGTGAGTGCCAAAACAATCATATTAAAGCCTGATGTCATCACGCGTGCTATTGGCATCTTAATTTCCCAAACTTACTACCTACCTGATAAGGCTGCTCAGCTCTCGCAGTATGTCATTGGCGACCCGGATGGTCCTCGCGTTGGCCTGAAAGCCGTTTTGTGCCTGAATCATAGAAACAAACTGGGTCGCTACATCTGAGTTGGATTTTTCCAATGCTCCGCCATGGACCGAGCCGGCGCCTCCGGACATTGCCTGGGTAGCTACCGGTACTCCTGAGTTGGCCGAAGAGGTAAAGTACCCACTGCCGATACTTTCAAGACCTGATGTATTCTGAAACAAAGAAAGCTGTATGGCACCGATGTCCTTTTTGATGCCGTTGGAGAAAGCACCGATTACTATACCTTCGTTATTAACAGATACAGTGGAAAGTTGACCGGCTTCGTAGCCGTCCTGATCTTTTGCTACCGCCGTAGAGTTCCCGGCAAACTGTGTCAGCCCGTTTAATTGGCCAACGGTGCCAAATTCTAAAGCGATGGTTTGGGGATTCAAAGGGTCATTTGCAAAGCTTACTACGAATTCTGATGGATTGCTGGCGCCACCGGTTACGCCTGTGTAATAGCCGTTCGTGGCGTCGAAGGTTATGTTTTCGATACGCCGGTTTGGGATGGTTATCTGATTAATATTGCCGCTCATTGAGGTTAGCACCATATCCCAGGTGTTAGCGGTATTTGTCCGGACAAAAGCACCCGAAAAAACGTGTTTTCCTCCCTGAGAATCGTAAGTCATAATATTAACACTTTTGACTTCGTTGCCGCCGACGGTCAACAATTCGAAATACGCCGGCATTGTAAGTGTGCCGTCACCGCTATATGTCATAGTCAAATCAGATTTACTGTAGCCGCTGGCCACATCAGTTATACGTAGTTGCCCATTAACAAAAGACGCCGCGGCTGTGCTGCCAAGAATGCCCTGGACGGCTCGTCCTTTTGTTGTCTCTGCCATTGAGGCGGTTACTCCAACACCACCATCGGTCAGGGAAGAATTAATCGTAATCAGTCCGACATCATCCAGTGTATCTGCAAACGTGAAAGTCACGGCATCGTCGATAGGCGCTGAGACCGTTATGTCGCCGGTGTTAACTGTTGACAATGCTTCAAGGGCGGTTTCGATATCGTTAGCGGTAGCGTTCCAGGCTAAAGATGCTGTTGTTTCACTGCCATAGGTAAGGGTAAATGTTCCGCCGTCCGGATCATTGTTGGGGGCTGTGGCCAGCGTTACTGTCTGAACTTCTGAAACCGCGGCTGTGCCCTCGTCAGTGTTCAGCCAGGTAAGTACATCGTTTAATGTAGTGGTTGGGGTGATCGGCATTGTCAGGTCGGTGGTTGGACTGCTGCCTAAAGCAGTACCATCCGGTTTATAACCGGAGAAGGTAATCGTACCCGAGTTCAGTGTCCCGGTATATTGGTCGAGATTTGAAATTAATGTGGTTCCTACTGCCGCAGTGCCACCGCTTGTGTATGTAATAGTTGAAGCTAACTTTTGTATCTGTGGTGTCGCAAGAGTTGCATCGGAGCTTAAATTGCCTGATATTGTTATTGCTGATGTGGATTGTGCCGGCATCGGTACTCCGTAAGGTATATGAAGGTCACTGTCACCGGCAATCTGGAAGCTGTCACTTTCGCCTATTGCGCCGATACGCTGGACACGGTAGCCCATGGCAGGGTCAACCATAATTGAGTTCGCATCAACGGCAAATGCACCTGCGCGAGTGAAAATGTTCTGTTGACCGTCGCTTACCACAAAATAGCCTTCACCTTCTAACGCCAGGTCCAGAGGATTGCCGGTGTTTACGATACTGCCCTGTGTCATATTTGGGCATATACCGGCTACTCCAACACCAGTGCCCATCTGCTGAGGATTGGTGCCGCCGATGGTGCTTGTTGGCTGCGATGCTTTTTTTATCGTCTCACTCAGAAGTTCTGAGAAGGTTATATTGCTGGCCTTAAAGGCGGTGGTATTGACATTGGCTAGGTTATTGCCGGCTACGTCAAGCATTTTCTGGTGGGCTTGCAGCCCGGTAACTCCTGCTGACAATGCTGAGCTCATTTTTCTTTCTCCTTATATTCTTAATCTAAAAAAAATCGATTTTAGTTTTCTACCAATATAACAGCACTCAAACTAAGGGTATATTTCTGCATCTCTTCACCTTCGCCTATGCTTACTCCCAGGAGAACCTCCTGTGTTTCAGGATCATGGAAAATAGAATCAACTTTACCTACCTTTTGGTCGAGTTCACCGGTAATTTCATCTTGTGAGTAGAACGTAACAGTTTTATCCAGTAATGAATTTGCATAGTTGCGTTGTGTAGCAGTCAGCACATCTGCAAAACTTGCGTTCATTGATTCAAGCTGCTGCAATTGTGAGAATTGTGCCAGCTGAGATGCCATTTCGTTATTGTCTAACGGTTCCAGTGGATTCTGATTTTGAAGTTGGGTTATCAGAAGATTCATATAATCCATTTGGATGTTGCTTGCTGAGGTTATTTCTGATACTGAAGCCATGATTTTTTTTGACCTTTCATAAATGACAAAAACAAATCTCTTTTTGAATCTCGAAAATGTCGAACGTAATTCAATGCCAAAACTATACCGGCAACAGGTTAAAGGAAGCAATTGTTGTGCCACATTAAAGCCGACGCTGCTTTTAGTGATGCACAAATTCTTGTCGCAACAGACATTACGGAAAATAAAAAGTTAAATAAAGACAGGGATGCGGCTTGTTAAAAGATTATCACAGAGGATAAATTTTCCTTTATCTCAGAAATATTTGCCGCTTTGACTTTATGGTTTTCCAGAGAATCGTTGCTGCTTTGTGTTAATCTTCCCTGGTGACACTAAAACGTCCCATAAAAAGCGATACAGTCTTGCTGTTGTTTTGGTTTTATTCTTTTAAGAAACGTCCTATAAAACCATCACGATATGTCGAGGACATCTTTAAGTATAACAAATCAGTGACATTATTGGCCGGTCCCATAAAAAATTAAAGTTGTCGTTGGCTATCTGTCGATTTACTGCTTTATATTGTCCACTATCTGTGGAACATAAATACCTGTATGAAATAACTTAATGAAGAACAACTCTTAATAGTTTAGTTTTGGGCAAGGATGACTTTAAGTAGAATTGTTGCACTGAGTAAAGACCCTGAAGTTCAACAACTGGCTCAGAAGTATGGTCAGGAAGTATTTGGGGCTGATGACCTGGCTGATGCACTGGAGATCATTCAAACGGTCAATCCGGATTTGATTCTTTTCGATCAGTGGCTTGGAATTAGTAATGTCCGTGAATTCATTTTTCGTAGCAGGGCTATTGATAATAATCAATTCCTCAAAAGGACCGATAAATATTCAACTGATATTCCAATCGTAGTGGTTGGGTGTGGTGAGGATAATACCGACTTATCTACAGAGTTTATACAGATTGGGGCCTATGACTATCTGGATACAAGACAGGATTATGCTCAGTTGGAGCGAATTATCAACAGGATAAAAAATAAATCGGAAGATCCCATCATTGAAAAAAACACAAGCCCCTTTTTTTCTGACGAATTGGCTTGCTCTGCCTCTATGGTAGGCTCAAGTAAAGCGATACTCGATACTCTCAACATGATTAAGCTTGTGGCTGCAAGCAGGTGTAACCCAATTTTGATAGTTGGTGAAACAGGCACAGGCAAAGAACTTGCAGCTAAGGCGATACATATTCTAAGGCATCCGAACGAGCAATTTGTAGCTGTTAACTGTGCGGCTCTAACGGCAAATCTATTGGAAAGCGAGCTTTTTGGCCACGTGAAAGGATCTTTTACAGGTGCCGACCGCGAGAAAACAGGACTGTTGGAATTAGCCGAATCCGGAACCCTCTTGCTTGATGAAATAAGTGAGATGCCGATGGATCTGCAGGCTAAATTGCTGCGTGTCCTCCAGGAAAAATGTTTTCGAAAAGTCGGAGGTGTTAAAAATATCGCCTGCAATGCCACGATAATAGCTTCGAGCAATCGTAATCTTAAAAATGAAGTAAAAGCCAATCGCTTCCGTTGTGACCTTTATTACCGTCTGAATATTTGTCCTATCACTCTTGCGCCTCTTCGCTCGCAAATGCGAAGACAGGACATCCGGATTTTGGCTGAGTACTTTCTCAGGACATCGACTATCTGTCCGGACAAGTGCGGCAAGATAACGTCACTTACTGAATTAGCTATTGAGGCTTTGGAGAAACACGATTGGCCCGGCAACGTCCGTGAGTTGCGTAACGTTATCGAAAGGGCGATTTTGTTGGAAACAACAGAAAAAATCGGATTAAATGGAATTATAATTGAGCCGACTGAATGGTCTGAAGTATCGAAAAATCCAACGCCCGGCTTCATTAAAGATTTTTCGTTGGCAAAGGCTGAGTGCGAACTGATTTCTCGGGCTTTGCAGAAAACAGGCTGGCAAAAGACCAGGGCTGCCTCTCTTCTTGGTATAACCAGAGCAACCCTTTATGCCAAGGTCAAGCAGTACAATATCGAAAAGAATTCACATATCGTATGTAGTACCGAAGGACAAGGGCAAAACGAAGTTACTTCATCGTACTTGTCACAACCTGTTGCTGTTCCCTCATAAATATATGACCGATCGTTGTCAGAAAATCTGTCGAGTCGTATAGAATCCTGACATCTTTTTCCTGCGTAAAATCCTTAAAATAATGTTTCAGACTGATTTTTCGGGCAAAATACCTCTAAATACATCAATCCTTATAGCAATAGCGGTCTCTGGCACAGTTATTGCTGTTTCTTAAGAAAATAGTTTGTGGGATGCGCCCTCACTGGTGTCCCCACTGTTTCGTTTTCCAGTACGAGCAGAAAGAGCAGTGGGGGGGCGAAATAAGAAGCTATGGCCGAAGAAGAACAGAAAATTAAGAATTCAACAGAAGTGCCATCGGACAGCGATTTATTTGTGAGTGAAGTCCACAGGAATCTCTCAGAGCGTGAAGTGTTCGTTGGAGACGAAGATTTTTACAGGCTTCTGGCGAATTCCACGCCCACTGCTCCAGTTCGACGTTCTGCTCATGCAGAGCGCTCTTTGCGAGGGCCGATTCGGCATAAGCGTTTTTCAACCCTTCAGAAAGCGTTCGTTGTCGGAATTATCACTATTGGGGTAATGTTGCTGTACGTGGTGTTAAAACCTTTATTATGGCCCCCTGACAAGATTTCAACGCCCACAGCTCAGCAAATTAGTCCTTCTACTCTGCCGGTTGCTGATTCAAAACAGGTTGTACAGGAGCAAGTACAGCAGCCGGCTACTTTGTTTCCATCAACACAACCTCTGTCATTGGATGTTGCTCGGGACTTTTATCTGCAAAATGATTACGGTCAAGCTTATGCTGTTTATAACCAGCTTCATCAGAGTCTTCCATCTGGTGCCAGGGAAGAGTTGCTGAGAGATTTCCTGCAGTTTGAAATGGCTTTATGTCTGAATAAGGCAGGCAATAGCGAACAGGCTAACAGCTTATTCAGAACACTTTCACAAAGTCGTTCTCCTGCTATTAGGGTGGTTGCAAATTACGAACTAAGTTTACTGCAGGTGCAAAAAAAGCAATACATCAAAGCGAGAACCAGGGCTTATCAGGCGATTGCTATGGTCAGTGCAGTCGATTTCGACAAGGATTGGATTTTATCATTGCAGCGTGATTGTCAGTTCCTGGTTGCTGAGTGCATGACCAGAAATGTACTTTTGCTATGCGATGCCGACGAGGATATTCAATCCCAGTTATGGAGCAGTTCTGTGGACATTGATCCTTTCATAAATCTTGACGAGGCCCAACTTCGAAGCCTTCTGAATTCCGGCTTAGAGCAACTAAAAGAAGGATTGCTCAGCCCTCAGATTCGAAAGCTCGAACATCAGGGTGTTTTGCCTCGTTGGTCTGTCATCGCTTATGGGGCATCTGTTGAAGAGTTGCTGTCAAGATTTGTGGCAAATGCAGGCCTTGATATTTCATGGATTCAAAACAAGACACAGGCTGCCGAACCGGCAGGGAATGCTGTCCGCAAAAGGCCCGTGAGTTTATATCTGCCATCTGCAACAGCACGGCAGGCCATCGAAGTGGCGGCAGGGCACGTGGGCTTGTTATCCCGTATTGATGAAAAAGGAATCTTAACAATTCACAATCCGGCTGACTATTCCTCGTTATCTGAACACGTACAATTGCTTACCCAGGAGGCTGTTTCACTTTGGAGAAATATTTTACTTACATTCCATGACGACCAACGTGTTCCAAATGCTCATTTTACTTTGGGACTTTTGCATGCCCAGGAAGGCCAGCCAGCCAGTGCGATTGCTGAGTATAAATTGGTGGCAAATCAATTTTCACAAACTTCTTTGGCGCCGTATGCACTGTTAAGTTCGAGCAAGCTCAAAACTGAACTACATGACTATTCCGGTGCCAGAGAGGATTTGACCCAGCTTGTTGAGCAGTACCCTGAAACCGAATTTTATGGTCAGGCTTGTTTGAATCTTGCTGATGTAACGAAGAACGCCGGTTTTTTGAACGAAGCCCTTCGGCTCTATCGAAAAGTATATAATCTCGGTTTGTCTTTGGAATTACAAACTGCTTCCGCCCTTGGAGCCGGTAAATGTTCATATGAGATTCAGGACTACGAGACTGCTGCCAAATGGCTGGTTAAATACATCAAACTTGCTAATGACCCTACAGATGAAGATTTTTACTTGGCTTACTTTCATCTGGGTAAGACCAATCTGGCATTAGGCAACTATCAACAGGCATCCCTTGCTTTTCAATATGCCCTAAGCGGGCCGATTGGGAGTCTTGCCAGAGAAAGATATGTGGAGACTGTCTCGGCTGCGGCTGAAACACAGATACAACTGGAGAATTTTGTCGAGGCCCTTACATTGCTGGAGACTATAGACTCCTGGCAGTTCTCGACGAATGAGTCTATCGAGATATTACTTCTCAAGAGCAAAGTTCTTCGTTTTATGGGCTTACCGGATAAAGCCATTGCAGTACTTGGCGACGATGCTGAATATCTGCCTGACTCTCAATTGAAAACAAGAATGTTTTTTGAGTTGGCCAACTGCTACATAGCTAAAGGAGATTTGGATTTTGCCCGCAAAAAATTAACAGATATTCTTATTAGCGCTGCCCCGGGACCTTTGTCGCACGAAATAGCCCTCAGATTGGCAGAGGTATGTTTGGATCTTGGTCAAAGCTCTCAAACAATTACTGTTTGTAAGCAGCTTTTAGATTCGGAAGTATCAATCCAGATACAGCAAAAAGCATTACAAGTGCTGGCAGTCGCGTATAAAGAACAGAAAAATTTTGACAATGCGGCATTAGCTCTTGTTGGTCAAAGGTAATGATAATGATAATGAAAAATAGGAATTCTATCGGTTGTTGGTTATTTGTTATTAGCTATTGGTTATTGGTAAACCATAGCCCATATTCCATGTTCCATTTACCGAACTCTGCTGCTGCAGTTGGCAAAACAACATCACAGAGCAGTTTAGCTAATACGACAGACCCAAATAGTCACTTCAAACGACAGTTGTGGCTGGCTGAGCTCGATATGGCTGAAGGCGAAAAGGATAAGATCACAAAGAACGAGCTTAGGAGGATAATAGAACAAATTCGCTCTGTTAACTTTGGGCTCCAGAAGGAAGCTTTTGAACCTGCTATTGTCCCTGATGTGGTGCCGATAGATGAGCCTAATGAAGCTGTCTCCGAAGCTGCGAAAGAGCAGCATAAAAAGGAAGAAGAACCCAGCCAGCCATACGGGCTGGTAACCAACAAAACTTTGCAAACAATCAGGAACCTCTCGCAGAATCCCGGCAATCTGCACAATCCTTTTGAACTGGGAGAGACCTTGTTTCTCAGTGGATTTCTAAAGGAAGCTGCAATATTTTATCGGGAAGCTCTTAAACGTAAAAGTCCGGCTGACGCCGGCTCGGCTCGGGACAGAGCTTGGATATTATTTCAGATTGGCAACTGTCTGCGGAATGACGAACAGACCGAAGCGATAAAAATGTATGGACAGCTAATTACTGAGTACCCAAATTCGCCATGGAAGGAATTAGCAGACGCCAGGAGGACATTGCTCGATTGGTATCTTAAGGATGAACCGCGTAAGTTGATTACCGAACGTAAACGATAGATTATCTTCGACGCCATTGTGCAGTCTAAAATGAGGTCCTCTTAAACGGAAAAGGAGTATGCTGGAAGTGAGTAAGAACGAGATAGACAGCCTATGCAATGAGAAACAGGAAGATATCGCGAATATATTGATTGCTGATGACGACTCTGAACTGGCTCGGTTTATGCTTGAGATATTGGCACGCAAGGGTTTACGTGGACATCTTGCCAATGATAAAGACAGTGCGGTTAGCTTTATTAGCAAGGGCAGTTGTGATCTTGTATTTACCAGTGACATAATAAGCCGGCAGACAAACTCGTCCGGTCGATTGCAGGATGGCTTTGAGCTGCTTGAGAAAATCAGAGCAAATTGGCCGGAACTGCCGGTGATTATGATGGCAAAGGCCAAAGTCCTCAGCCTACAAAAGCAGCAGCGAAATATAGAGATGGCAGTCAAAGCCATTCGACGGGGATGTAGCGATTTCTTAGTTAAACCGCTTGACTATGAAAAAATAGATAATCTCCTGGATACTTATCTGCCTAATCACAGCGTCTCAACGATAGCTTCTTCTCACGAGGACACACGCTGTCTTTATCGGATTATAGGTGGAAGTTCAAAACTCATTCAAACCGTAGATTTGGCTAAAAAGGTCGCTCCAACCTCAGCTCCCGTTTTAATAAGCGGCGAAAGTGGGACGGGCAAAGAACTTTTCTCTTATCTTATATATCAAAAAAGTAAAAGAGCCCAGGGGTCATATGTAAAAATTAATTGTGCTGCATTAAGTGATTCGCTTCTCGAAAGCGAGTTGTTTGGGCATGAAAAAGGCGCTTTCACCGGAGCATACGCTCAGCGAAAAGGTCGTTTTGAAATGGCTCACGGTGGAACTTTGCTCTTGGATGAGATTACCGAAACACCAATAAGGTTTCAGGCCAAGCTTTTGCGGGTGATCGAACAGCAGGATTTTGAACGAGTTGGAGGAAATGAAAGTGTCAGAGTTGATGTTCGGATAATAAGTACTACGAATAAGGATTTGTTACAGGAAGTTCGGCAGGGGCGGTTCCGTCAGGATCTTTATTACAGGCTAAGCGGTGTAAGATTGGTGGTCTGCCCGCTCAGAGAACGTAAGGATGATTTATATGATCTTGTGTGGTATTTTGTCAACCTTTACACTCGCGAAGTACAGCGTCGTATCACCAGGCTTGACCCTGCTATGATGGACATTTTTGCTAAATATCACTGGCCCGGAAATGTCCGCCAATTACGCAATGTTGTACGAACTTCGTTGATTTTGGGGATTGGGCAGACATTGTCATTGGCTGACGTTTCATGGCTTTTTGATGAATTGCAACCCCTAACACAGGAAGGAAACAACGATTTGATGGTATCGAGACGGGCCGGACCTGGACGGAGTTCATTTGGTGCAGAAAAAAATAATGCCCTTGAGATACGATCAAATACTGCTCAGGTTTCAGACCTTGGAGGAGTACCGCTTGAGCATGTGGAAAGGCAGGCGATTTTAGATACTTTACGGCGGACAGGAGGCAATCAGACCAAAGCTGCAAAGGTTTTGGGTATTAGTGACCGAACGCTGAGAGACAGGATACATAGATATCGTAAACAAGGTTGCATGCAGTTGGCATGAAAAGAATATATTTATTATTAATGGTTGAGGAAAAGAAATGGCAGATACGGATAAAATAAAACAGCAGGAAATGCAGGAAGGACAGGAGGAAAAGGAGGACACAAAAAAAGAAGCGGGTGAAAAGAAGTCCCTGGTGACTCGTTTTCTGCCAAAAGTAATAATAGTTGTTGTAGTGGTGATTTTTGCCGGTGCCGGCTTCACTCTCGGTCGATTGCTTGCCGGTTCCCCTACATCTCAGACGACCGGAGTTTCCGAACAAGGCCAGTCATCTCAGTTAGAAAACATGGATGCAAAGGGTTCTGTGGCTGACTCTCAAAAGAGCTGGTATTATCATTTGGAGCCTGTCATTGCAAATCTCGATGTGGACGATGTAACACGCTATGTTAAGGCCTCTTTAACGCTTGAAGTAAGTTTTGAAGTGGATGAAAAGAAAGGCAAAGTTTTTATTGATGAGAAAAAGCCCATTTTGACGAATTGGCTGACTGTTTATCTTGCGAGTTTAAGCCTCGAGGATATCAGGGGCGACAGTAATCTCAAGCGAATCCAATCACAGGTACTCGATGCTTTTAATGAAAAACTCTTTCCTGATTCCAAACCCGAAATTATGAACATTCTATTTAAGGAATTCGCTGTACAATGAGCATAGGGGCTAAAAATTTAAGCAAAGAAAAAATACACCAGCTTCTCGTTGCCGTTGGGTCCGGCCCGTTGGAAGATACTACGGGTATAAAGGCTACGGAGTACAATTGGAACAAGCCCCACTATTTTGATCGCAAGCAGCTCAATAGGCTCGATGATTTCACAAAAAGAGTAGCAAGATCGATGTCTGTAAAATTCGTCGATTTTTGCCACAGCGATTTTGATGTCAATGTTGTTTCGACAGAGCAGCATTTTGCCGCTGAACTTGTTAACCAGGCCATGGAGAGCGGGCAGAATGATTATTATCTTGCTTTCGGCAACGACCATGACCATCCCTGTGGACTAATTAGCATACCTACTCAGACTGCATTTATCTGGTCTACACAATTGCTTGGTGACCCTGAATCAGAAGTAGAGGATTCAGGCAGAGATTTGTCCCAATTGGAAGAGTCTCTTTTGTTGGATTTGCTCTCTGCGCTTATTAAAGCTTTTTCTCAGAAAAATTGGGATTTTCAGCCGGGAAAGAACATTGCCCGAAGACTCTTTCCTATTGAACTCAAAGGTACAGAAGAGCTATGCAAAATCACTTTTGACGTAAAAAAAACCGACCAGGAAAAAGGAACAGAAGCTTACATCCTGATACTATGCAGCAAACTGGAGTCCTTCGTGGGAAAAGCCGAACAGGCTGTAGGTGGTTTTTCAGCCGACGATATCTCAAAAGCAATCCTTGGTCGTATGCAGAAAATGCCCGTTTATATTACGGCCCAACTGGCTTCTACGGTACTTACTCTTAAGGAGATAATGAGTCTTGAGGTGGGCGATATATTGTTACTTGATAAAAAAGTTAATGAGCCTATCGAATTAATAACAAGCGGCCGAACGGCTCTTCTCGGTCGACCTGCAAAATTAGCCGGCAAGTATGCAGTTATAATTACAGAATTATTTAGTGATACAGGATAAAAGTATGTCCATGCTTTCACAAAAATAACAAACACTGCCAAGAAACCCATCCTAAGGAGACTTGGTGAAGAGGAAATTACGGAAAATTAAAAATTACAAAAGGAAATTAAAATATGGCAGAGACAACTGAAGCTGTACAGGAAAAATCTAAAACGGAGGCACAATCCGTCGAATTTTCTGAAGCTAATGCGACGGGCGACACGGGTGACGGAGGTAGTATCGACCTCTTACTTGATGTGAATATTGCTGTTACAGTTGCTATTGGACAAACAGAAATCCCTGTCCGGCGACTTTTGCAGCTTGGACCTGGCTCTGTATTAGAGCTTGATAAATCTATTGATGAACCAGCAGACTTGTATCTTAGAGATATGAGGTTTGCCACCGGAAGTATTGTGGTTGTAGACGGCCGGTTCGCAGTAAAGATAAAACGCATTCTCGGTCTGGGTGATGTTGCTGCCGGGGTATAAACTTGAGAAGGAATTGTAATGGCAGCTTCTTTACAATCAAATACATCAAGAGTTCTGGGGCCAAACTCACGAAATACACCCTTCACGTCCCACAGCAATATTATTTTGGCTTTTGGTCTGGTGACGGTTCTTGCTACCCTTCTAATCCGTCTTCCAACTCCAGTGTTGGATATACTTCTGGCTGGCAGCATATCATTGGCTGTGTCTGTTTTAATAATAACGCTCACCTCAAAAGAGGCGCTCGAATTATCGACCTTCCCTTCGCTGCTTCTTTTCGTAACACTGTTTCGACTTTCTCTTAATGTAGCCTCGACGAGGTTGATACTCTTACAGGGCAGTGCCGGGAAAATTATTCAGACCTTCGGTGATTTTGTTGCAGGTGGTAGTTTCGTCGTCGGAGTGGTAATCTTTCTCATCCTTGTTGTTATACAATTCGTGGTAATTACAAAAGGAGCAGGGCGAATAAGTGAAGTGGCTGCTCGGTTTACCCTTGATGCGATGCCGGGTAAGCAGATGGCAATTGACGCAGACCTTAACGCAGGAGCAATTACCGAAGAACAGGCAAACGAACGAAGAGAGAAGATTGTCAAAGAAAGTGAATTTTACGGTGCAATGGATGGTGCCAGCAAATTCATTCAAGGCGATGCCAAGGCCGGGCTCATAATCACGGCTATTAACATCATCGGCGGGGTAGCTATGGGGTACTCACGCGGTATGACAATTGGCGGTGCTATAAAAACTTATTCGATTCTTTCCATTGGAGACGGACTTGTCAGCCAGTTGCCTTCGATGATAATCTCCATAAGTTCAGGTTTTCTCGTAACCAAAATATCTTCGAAGTTTAGTGTCGGACAGGATCTTAGCAGACAGTTTCTTAAAACAAGTGAGCCGCTCATGATAGCATCTGTCATCATTGCTTTAATGGCTCTTGTGCCGGGTCTGCCTCAAATACCTTTTCTGTTATTGGCTGGTGGTACTGCTTTAGCAGGACGAACAGTGGTCAAATCTGGAAAAACCCGTCCGGAAAAGCTCGAAGACTCGGCACAGAAGTTAAAAGCCGAAAAACAACCGGTTGAGGACCTGTTGGATGTTGACAGAGTTTCGGTGCAGGTCGGTGTACGATTGATTAGTATGGTGGATCCTCGCAAAGACAGTGCTATATTTGACCGCATTGGTGCCTTGCGGAGAAAATTTGCTCAGGAATTTGGCATTGTTATTCCTCTTGTCAGGCTGCGGGATAATATAAACCTTGAACCAACTACTTATGAGATTAAGATTTTTGATCATGTAGTAGCAAAGGGCCTGTTAGAGCCAAATATGTTCCTTGCTATGGATGCCGGTAATGCTCAGGTAAAAATAGAGGGTATAGAAACCACAGAACCTGTTTATGGATTACCCGCTTTGTGGATTGCACCGGATAACAAAGAAAAAGCTGAACTGAATGGATATACTGTAATTGACCCAGAATCCGTTTTCATTACTCATTTATCTGAAACCCTGAAAAAGCACGCAGACGAATTACTGACCCGAGAAGACGTTCAGCTTCTTGTTGACCGGCTTCGCAAGACCCAGCCATCTTTGGTCGGAGATGTTGTTGGTGCCAATGGAGAAGTATCTATTGGATTGCTTCAGCGTGTGCTTAAGAACCTCTTGACAGATGTGATACCTATACGTGAGCTGACTGTTATACTTGAGTCCTTGGGGGAGAATGCTTCAAAAACTAAAAACGCCGATGTGTTAACCGAGATGGTTCGGAAATGCCTTAATAGAACTATTACCGACCTGTATAAAAGCGAGGCCGGTAAAATATTGGCCATAACACTGGAACCATCGCTCGAACATCGAATAGTTTCGAATTTGCGGCAGGAAGCGGATGGTATAAATCTCGCTTTGCCCACCGAAATGGCTATGGATATAAGTAGAAAAAGCGCACAAGCCTGGAAGGAAGCAATGGACAAAGGTTTGGACAGGGTCGTCTTGCTGTGCGATTCAAGATTGCGTTCACCCCTGGCGGCAATGTTATCGAGAACAGTCTCACTCTTACCGGTCATAGCTTATGACGAAATAGTGTTTGGGACCGAAGTAGAACCGATAGAAACCATATCCTTCCAGCAAGCTGAGATGACAGCACCCGGTGAACAAGGACGGCTTGCCCCTGCTTTAGCAGGGGGGGCAACATTATAATGTAACTCGTGATTTGTTATACGTGAAGGTCACGGGCTGTGATATACAGGATTTGAGCTATGCCGTTAAATATTAAATCTGTTGCAGTAAGTATTGCCGTGACGTGTTTTTTTGGTGTGAGCCTGATAGGTTGGATTAGCGGCCTTTCACCTTTTACCTGCTGCAAAAGAGCACTGGTGGGCGCGGTGCTTGCCTATATAGCGGGAGCTTGGGCGGTAAGGGGTGTAAACGCTATTTTGCTAAGTGCGATGGTTACAAACGAAATGAATAAACAAGAGGAAAAGGATAGTGACGATAGAGACTGAAAACATCTCTGAAGATCAGTTAATTAAAAACAATAAAGATGGCTTATTGACATTGGAAAAACCTGAAGATAGCCGAAAGCATCTAAATTGCGTTGCCCTGCGCGCATACTCAGGCCAGAAAAAATCCAACAAAGGCGGAATTGATAATGAGCAGATAACCGAACTTTTACCTATGGTTCACAGGATAGTGAGGCAGGTGGTAAAATACCTGAGGCCTCCGTTGTCATTTGAAGATATGGTTTCCGCTGGAGCTGTTGGATTGGTTAAAGCTTCCTGTGATTATGACCCGTCCCATCATACAGAATTTAAAACATATGCTTATATTAGGATCAAAGGAGCTGTTATTGATGAGCTGCGGGCCTCATCCTTGCTGCCTGCAAATATAAATAAGAGGATTCAAAGTGCCCGGCAGCTCAGCCGGAAGATACTTGAACAGACAGGTACAAATCCTACTGATGCTGAATTAGCTGAAGAGCTTGGAATCACTGTTGATGAGCTTTTTGAAACATTCGAAAACGCTCGTGCACAATATTTTGTCTCACTTGATGGCTTTAAAGAAGAGTCACCTGTATTGAGTAATCTATTGGCTGCAGCTCATACCAGCCCTCCTGATGAGCAAATCGAACGGGTTGAGCTGATAGATAATTTGACCGAGGCGATACAGAAATTGTCCAAGAGGCAGCGGCAGCTCATCCTGCTTTATTACCAGCAGCATCTGACAATGAAGCAAATTGCCGAGATTTTTGAAATTACAGAATCGCGTGTCAGTCAAATGCACGCAAGCGCTATATTTAACTTATCTGTTAAATTGAGGCAGTGGAAAGATGGCAGATTATGATTCCAATATGATAAAACCGGTCGAAGGCTTGCAAAGTATCACTGGTTTGACTCCTGCAAAACGTCGTGAGGAAAGGAAACGCCAACAGCAGTTACACCAGGAAAATGAAGAAAAAGATGAACAACAGATGAATGAAGCGTTTGAGGAACAGGATATGGACAATCCGGACGAAGAATGGACTGAAAACCGAGGTGATCTGAATCCCGATAGTACCGGAATTGATTACTGTGCTTGAATAATAGGTGGCCGATTGACGATTCAAGTTTGGAAGACACATAAATAATAGCCAATGAAAGACAATAAGCCTTTAGCTAATCAATATCATAGATCCGCCTGTGGCGGAATCAATTAAAAGGATTAAAATAATCAATGAGAAATACAGCAGCTCGAATTCTTAAGGAAAGTGACGTTAAACTTGATGGCCGGTTCACCCTGGATATTTCGCAAACCGAGACAAGCTCGTCGGGAGAACCGGCAGCAGACTTGGTTGAGCCACAAGTGCGTATCGTGGAAAGCCAGTCTGAATTTTCCGTTATAGAAATAATATGTTCATGCGGAACATCAATGTATTTGAGATGTGAATATGCTGGTGTCAAAGCGGCGGAGATTTCAGAACAAAATGTTGAGCCGGAAATGTCAACCGTGTGAAATAAATGGAGAAAAGTACAATGAAAACTATCAAAAAAACAATTTTATTGCTTTCATTAATGCCGATCATTTTAATATCGAACTGCGTGTCTGTCCAGGAACCGCCAAGGTCTGCCGTAAGACCCGACTTTACTGAAAAACAGCAGAATCCGTCTGTGGCAAACAGGTTTCAGGAATCTGCTTCACAGAAGCCCACCGTTGTAGAATCTGCGATGGAACTGTCGCAGCGGTATGCCAAGCTTTCTGAAGAAACGGCTGTGTTACGGCAACAAAACCGAGACCTTACTGACACGAATCAGCTGCTTGAAGAACAGGTTGTTGCTCTTGATGCTCAATTGCAGCAGGCGCAAAAAGAATTAAGTGAAGCAAATGACGTTGTAATTGCAATGCAGATTGAGTTGAATAGTTGGAAAACCAATATCCTTGGTTTTCGCGATGAAATGCGCGATGCAGAAACAGCACAACTGGAAGCGTTGCTTAAGATACTTAAAGTTCTCGGCGGAGAAGTCAAAGTCGCATCATTAAGTAAACCAATCCAGTCTAAACCATAGGAAGCAATGACATTAGGTGAATCGAATGAATAGCTTAAGAACTGTTTTGTCACATCTGAAAACTCGGCGTTTATTGCTCTTTGCTTGTAGTTTGAGCCACATCTCACGAGTAACGATATTGTTCTTGTCGGCGGTCCTTTTATCAGGCTGCATTACTTATTATTCAGGTTCCGCACCGGCTGCCGACTACTATTATATAAATCCGAATAAGAGCTTATCTACAATTGGGAGGGTTGCTATTGTAGAGTTGGACAACAATTCGAGTTATCCAACAATCTCCTCTGATGTAATCGAGAAACTATACCAGGCATTGCAAAAGAAACAGATTTTCGGTTTAACTGTTGTCCGTCAGAGTGACTCTTTATGGAGAAGTTTGCAGTTGGATTTGAATTCGCAATACACTCTTGACCAGATATCGGCAATACATGAAACGTTAAAATGCGATGCGATATTGCTTGGCACTATTACTGAATTCAGGCCTTATCCTCATATGATTATTGGGCTACGCTTAAAGCTTCTTGACCTGCGTGATGGGCAGTTGTTATGGGCTCTTGAGCAGGTTTGGGACAGTGCCGATAAAACAACCGAATATCGAATTAAAGACTATTTTCGTTCTCAGAAACGCTCGGGCTACGCTCCTTTGCAGGAACAGTTGGCATCTGTCAGTTCGCTTGAATTTATTAAGTTTGTAAGTTATGAGGTAGCTGAAACGTTATAGCTGGGGCACAAAATATAAAAATGTTATTGAAAAGGAAATATTCGTAGTCATAATTTGTCTGAAAAGAATACAAAAATTTAGAAAATATGTTAAAGTATTGTCAAAAATGTGCGAAAAGATATATAGAAAGGTTATTTTGATAGAAAATATTGTGCAATGATAGAAAAAGTGGATACCAATCAAATTCAGAACTTCTTGGAAAAATCACCATCCAGACTGCCCGGCTCTACACCAGCAGTTTCAGGTAATGATGCGGATGTATCTGTGCAGGTCGATTATGCTTTATTTATTGACGCTGCAATGCAAACTCCGAAAACCGACTTCCAGGCTATCGAGAAGGCAAGACAGCTTTTATTGTCAGGTCAGCTTGAAAGTCCGGAAAATATCGAGCAGGCCGCAGAAAACATCATAACCTTTGGTATATGAAATAATAATTATGGTGCGCTCGATTGAAAATTCCCGTTTGTGTGCGGGTAAGTAATTTTATAATAATAGTTTATGATTTTACACGCGGGAATTTACTACCCTGAAAGGTATAAAAATTCTTAAACAACAAGGCCGACCAAGGATGGTCTAAATAGGAGCCTGAACGGATTTATTAGCTCGGCGAGGAATTGTGTACACTTAGCGCCCCTAAGGGTACTCAGACCTCGCCTTTTTTATTACTTTTACGTTGGTATTGTCCGTTATTAAATAAACGGTCTTTTTTTATGCCCCAATGTAATATGGCTTGTATTAATTGAGGCAGGTTCTCAAAATGAGAAGTACGATGGATTTACAAAAATATCATTTAGTATTGTCAGTGCCGATTGATGAGAAATTCAAAAAGCTCTGGAAATATTACATATGGCAGAGTTTTTTAGCTGCTTCTGCCCTGTTTATTATTGTCCTTGTTCTGGATAAAGACAAAATGGTCGTAATCAGCGCAATGGGCGCCACCGCTTTTATCGTATTTGCAATGCCCAATGCTGTCTCCGCGCATTCGAGAAACGTTATAGGCGGCCATTTGGTTGGTTTAATACTGGGAATGATATTCTTCTTCATTGAAATCCCACATTTTTATGAGTTTCCCCTTGTAGTGGGAATTGCTATCTTTGTTATGGCGGCTTTGGATGTCGAGCACCCTCCGGCCGTTGGTACAGCTTTAGCCGTTTTGATAAATGAGGTCTCAACTGATGTCTCGTTCATCATAATAGCAACCGCGGTAATACTATCAGTCTGCCATTATTATTTGAGACATCACTTAAAAGATTTGGTATAGGCTTTTCTGACAGGCCTCGTTCTCTGCCGCTCATAAAGCAGAAAATCGATTATTAAACATAACAATTGAGCTTCGGCGCTGTAAGTCCATTATCTATGGGGATTCTTGTTATATCCAGCCGGTCTGTATAGATAACTGATTTACTGAAGTCTTTGACCCGAGGATTTGTAGTCGTTTCCCAAACGCACTTATTTGTGTTTGGTGTTCTGGTGGCATTGTTGATGTTATCGGACTTATAGTTTGATCTGCTTGTGTAGCGCAGTTCATCGATGTTTTTGCTAAGAGGAATAGTTCTAATAACTTTGCATGATATTCTTTTTCTCATTCTGTCACCCCCTCAATAACTATAATTCTATCAGATTCGGGAGGCAAAATCAAGGGAAATCTCACTGGCATTAGCTATAGAAGCTGTTTTTTGGGGATATAGGGCGAAATCCTTTAGGCTCAGGTGATATTATAGGGCCGTATGAAATTTATCATGGATAAACATTAAGCCCGCCGATAGAATAATTCAGGTTTTAAGATGGTTCCGAATAGTGTTCATTTTAGTATTTGACTCTTAGGTGCTCATAGCGTAAGGAAGATTCAAATGCAGATTATTGCTCAATGCCCGGCTTGTGGGAGTACCTGGAAGCTCGAAAATAGTGCTGCTGACCGAAGGATAAAATGCCGCAAATGTGGCAAACTATTCAAGGTACCGAAGTTGGAGGAGCTGCCAAAAGCAACTAAAATGATAAAACAGGCAAAAGGTACCATTTACGTCGATGAAACCGGTAAAACCTACGGCTAAATCGGATTAGGATGGGCTTTAGCCCATGCTGTCCCGGCACACCAAATCGTCAACAGCATTTCTACCTGCGGTTCACACTAATTTTAATCACTTTTTTGCTTTTTGCTGCCTTCGTTTCGACGGACGGACGGGTGGCAGCCACTGAATGAGCGAAGCGAATGAAGTGGATGGGGAAAACCAATTCTCCAATTCTCTAATCCTCTAAAATTCTCATTCCTCGTCCATCTGTTAATCTCCAATCCCCAAATTCTCCGATCTCCAATCCTCTTACAAAAAATAGGCTTATTATAGCGATCTCGATTGAAAGTTCCCGTTTGTGTGCGGGTAACTTGTGCCATAAGTAGTAGCTTTACAATAATAATATATGATTTTGAATGCGGTAATTTACTACCCTGAAGAGTATATCAAGTAGCTAAGGAAAAAAAACATTATGTAAATATAAAACATTGTGAATGCGTTCACATGCACATAATCTTTTCCTTGTCCAAGTGTTTTGCTGAAAAATAAATACCAAAAAACGCATTTCCCACCGGCAGGTGGCAGCCAATGAGCTAACATAGTGAGCTTGTACCTAAGGTGCGAAGTTGATTGTAATTCTCGATAATCCAGCATCCGGCAGTAAAAATTGACCATTCCTTCCCTACTCGCGCTACCTGTCATTAACAGGTAGTGGGCTTACGATGATCCGGAATCCGGCATCAAGCATCGAGAATCCCATGATGCACCTGCGTTGTGCTGCCTGCGGTTTGGATCTACGCCGCATTTCTACCTGCGGTTCGCACTAATTTTTATCACTCCGTCACTTCGTGCCTGCGTGATTGTATGATGCTCATGCTGGCCTCCGGTAGAAATGCTATATGACTCATCTTTCTGGAAAATCGACCAACTTGTGCCTAAGGTACTTGTGCCTACGTAGGGGGGTATCTGCGGGTATTTTCGACTAAAAACGCTAAAAACCACTCCAAATCCCTGTCTCCTTTCTCCTGTATTCTGCCTTTATTCAGTCAAAAACGCTCACTCTTAAAAACAAAAATCTGGTCCTACCTCATGATATTGGTAAAGCTTT
>Ga0307379_10000279_pt1 | contig 90629 bp, 125 predicted proteins | sample UN2MG_FD_202237 | JGI IMG/M metagenome (GOLD analysis project Ga0307379, IMG submission 202237) | Soil microbial communities from Risofladan, Vaasa, Finland - UN-2 | ecosystem: Environmental > Terrestrial > Soil > Coastal area > Acid sulfate soil | place: Finland: Risofladan, Vaasa | collected... | reverse complement strand
GGCAAGACCACGCTCGTCCTACACCTACTGGCCAACGCGCAGAAGGCTGGGCATCTTGCTGCATTCGTTGATGCCGAACATGCGCTCGATCCAAAGTATGCAAGGAAAATCGGAGTGAATCTCGGTGACTTATTATTGTCACAGCCCGACTATGGTGAGCAGGCACTCGGCATAGTAAAAAGACTAGTAAAAAGCGGAGACGTGAAACTTATTGTTATTGATAGCGTTGCTGCCCTGGTTCCTAAAAAAGAACTCGACGGTGAGTTGGAGGATATTACAGTCGCCCTACAGGCCCGCTTGATGTCAAGTGCTCTTCGACAGATATCAGGACTTGCTAGTACCATGGGAGTCCTGGTAGTTTTCGTAAATCAGCAGCGATCGAAAATAGGCATTGGTTTTTCTATGGGCGGGACCACTACTCCAGGCGGAAAGGCTCTGAAGTTTTGGGCATCAGTAAGGATAGAGATTAAGCGCCGTCAGACAAAAAAGGAACATGGTAAGTTTGTTGCTAACTGGACCTTTGCTAAGGTGGTGAAGTCAAAGATATGTACTCCATTTAGTACAGCGGAGTTTTATATCGTATTCGGGATAGGGATTGATAGACGGCGAGAACTTTTCCACTGGGCTAAGCGTGGCAAGATAATCAAACGGAAAGGAGGAGCGTATATATATCATGACATAAAGGCAAAAGGTGAAAAGGGATTCATGGCAAAGCTGGCTGAGGAAAAGAAAACAAAGGCGGACTTCGTATCACAAACCTTGGAGTTTATAACTTCGGCAATTTAGCCATCTGATGATGGCGATATTAGGAGAAGAAACATGGAAGCGACTCTGAAGAAAGTCAAGGAAGAAGCAAGGGGAAACAAGGATATGCTTGGGAGGGCAAAACGGATTCGATCTTATCCGTCCATCGATCTCTTCCCCTCTCTTATGTTGGGAAAAAGTCCAGAAACTGCGACCGCCTTTGCTCTCACCGAGCCGGCCTTCAAGCAGCTATGCTTGTTGTTAAATATTCACGATGATTATATCCGAAGATGTCCGCCTAAACTACGCTCGGCGAATATCAACTATTGGCTTTCAACTCTTCCAGAAGACACGAAGTGGATTCTAAGAACAAAAGAAAAAATCATCCGCGGGATCATGCCTGGAACTAATCCGCCCATGACGAATGTTCAAGTCATGGAGATCTTGAAGAATCTGCTGTTTTTCAAGGAAAAGAAAATCGTCAGGGATTGGACCTACTTCGATGATTCAATGATGCATATCCGACTGATCTTGCCGGAGAGTCCCATCCTTTTCGAAGACGAAGCCAGGACCAAAGGGGTCATGGCTGGACTTCACATTTCATTTTCGGAAATAGGGCAACTGGGTTTGCGCATCGACTTCATTACTTTTCGTGATAAATCGGACTCAACGATCGTGACAATGAGTGGCGGTAAGCGCTTCTTCCGACCGGGCAGGGTAATCGTTGACCAGGAGGAAATGGCAGTCGCCATCGAAGCAGCGCTCGGGAGTGGATTTCCTGGGAAGGTCGAGGAATTCGTTACTGTGATCGGAAAGGCTCGACAGAAACAAATAAAGGATTTCAAGAATTGGGCGGAAAAATTGAGAACGAAATACAAGTTCTCTATTAAGTTGGCCGAACGGGCTGCTGAAATCTTCGAGGGGCAGGAGGACAAGTCTTTCTGGATGGCAGTCAATTGCCTTTCCCGAACCGCTCGAGAAAAACTGGACGGGGAGAAGCGATATGCAATGGAAGCGCTGGCAGGCAATCTTCTCGATGCGAAGTAGAAAGAAAGGGGAAAGGAAATGAAACTTGTTGCTTCCGCCGACTTTCATATTGGTGAGTCGCTTCCAGGGGTAGACCGCTTTGATTCTATCGAGCAGGTCTTCTCCTTCGCCAAGATCAAAGGGGCGGACTACTTGGTAGTGGCAGGGGATATCTACGACCACCTTATGGTGTCAAATATTCTTCGTGCCCGATTCAATCTACTTATTAAAAAAGCGTCGCAATTTACCAAGATCGTTCTACTCAATGGGAACCATGATGTTGGAGGTAAAACAACTTCTCTTGCTCCTATCGAGTCTCTCGTTGGCGATAATATTAGGATAATCTCAAAACCTTCAGTTATAAGAATGGGTGGTAATCACGTACTCTTTATTCCTTATACCAAGAAGATGGACGAGGGTCGGGATAGACTTCATGGAATCATCAAGAAGTTCGAGGGTGATTACGATTTCGTCTTTGGCCATTTCTCAGTTGACGGGGTCAAGGTCGGACCGTCGAACTTCACCCTCTCATCCGGGGTCAGTCGTGGGTTCCTTCGTGATAATATTCGCTCTGACTATATCGTGTTGGGGCATATCCATAAACCACAGAGCGCGGGCAATGTTATTTATTGTGGTAGTCCCGACTATCTCGACTTCGGAGAGAGAAATGAGTCGAAAAGATTTCTCTACTTCAATGACCAAGGTATGGAAAGTATCCCGGTTCTAAATAAGGAATTGTGTCAGGTTGAAGTAGGTCCAGATGGGATTCGTGGGGAGATAACTAAGGGGGCTATATTCAAAGTAGTAGTAAAGTGTCGCAAGGACGAGGTAAGTAAGATTGACTTACCAGCAGTGTCCGAAAAGATAAGAGAAGCCGGGGGGAAGATAATTAAGTTAACCTGGAACGTTGCCCCGATACCAAGACGTAGAGCGAAGAGAATTGACTTTCGTAAGTCACTCAAATTCAATATAAGGGAATATATAACTAACTTTGCTTCTAAAAAGGATCGTAAAGAAATCCTTCGGCTGGTGAAGGAAGTGTGGGATGCGGCTTCTTCAACGAAGAATTAGCGATACCTTGACTGCCGTGATAAAATAAGTTGAGGAGAGAATGCATGCGGCTCATGGAAGTCGAAATAAATAACTGTTTCAAGTACGGGACCAAGGGAAATACATTTGATTTTTCTAAAGCGCCGCTTACGCTTCTGGTCGGATCAAACGGGGCCGGAAAATCAGCTATCTTTGATGCTGTATGTTTTGCCCTTTTCGAGAAAACGATTCGTTGGGGTCAGACCCATACCGAAATAGTTAGAAGGGGCCAGGATTTCGGCTCTGTGATTTTGCGTTTCGAGAAGAATGATAAGGAGTATGAAATTCAACGCGGTAAGTCGGTAACAGGGAAAGTTCCAATTTTTGCTTTCAAATGCACTACGACTGGTGAGGTCTTGGCGTCGAAGTCAGTAAAAGAAGGAAACAAAGCGATATCAGAAATTATCGGTACTGACTTCGACGCCTTTAGAAATTCTGTCTTGTTCGGACAGGAGGATATCCAGCGGATTGTTTCGCTTCGCTCAGGTGACCGTCTTTCTTTATTAACGAGATTCCTGGGTATAGAGTTTCTCGACAAATGCCTTGACTCATCTAGCAATCTACTATCCCTTGTTAGGTTTGAGGTGGAGGAGATCGACGGTAAACTTGGATCGGTTTCAAAGCTCGACATTAAGAAAAAAATAAAGGGATTTGAAGAATTGCGTGAACAGATCGCAACTGACCTTCAAGAATCAAAGGAAAAACTGGAGAACTATTCCGAACTATTCAAGAAGGTATCGCGTCTCAAGGATGGCGCCACCTCGGCTTCTTCGGCAATGGAAAGGGCAAAGGAATCTATTGCCGAGAAGACAAGAATGATTGAGCGCCTTCGTAAGGCCGTAAAGATAAAGCCATCAGATATAAAGCGGTTAGAGGAAAGACTTGAAAAGATACTTGAAAAAAGGGAAGACCTTCCGACCTTGAAAAACAGAGGGGTTGAACTTGGTGAAGTAGTTTCAGAATTAAGAGAGAATCTCGCTGTCGCAAAGAGTTTAATAAAGGGATGTCGAATCAAAGTTAAACAGATAAAAAGAAAGAAGCGTTGCATTGAATGTAACCGCGAATATGATGAACAGACAAGACGCGCTTTGATAGGGAAGGTGGAGCACGAAGCCGAATCGATTCAAGTGAAGATAACTCAACTCACAAAAAATATTGAACAGAAACAAAGTGAGTTAGTCAAAATAAAAAAAGAGATTCTGACAATCGAGTCGCTTGGACTTCCAGAGTCTATCGAGGCAAAGATTAAAGAAGGGATGATGTCCAGGAATTCAGAGAGTGAAATAGAGAAACTAACCTTGGAGATTGAAGGGAAACAAAGACTGATCGCCAGGCAACAAATGATCTTGGGTACGATAAAAGATGAAGGTTATACGGAGGAGCGGCTTACTCAGATTCACGAACGTATGGTGGAAATTCAAGGACATGTGTCGACCAAGGAAGCGAATCTTGGTTCAATAGAACAAGGGATAAATGATGCTAGAGAAAAACTCCAGGTAATTGCCAATCTTGAAAAGAAAAGGGAGTCTGCCGAACGAAGGATTGGTCGACTGTCATTTGTTAATAATATATTCTCGAAGACTGGTGGGCTTAGACAGATAGTAGTTGAAAACGTACTGCCAGTCTTAAATGAAAAAACCAACCGTTATCTTGATGCTCTTACTACAGAGCCGATAACGGTTGAGTTTACAACTGGAGCAATGACTAAGTCAGGGAAGTATCGAGATAAGTTAGACATTCTAATTTCAACACCCAATGGAACCGCCGACTTCGAGTCTTACTCAGGTGGGGAAAAGAAGTCAATTGTTATGGCAATGGGTCTTGGTCTTTCTGAGTTAGCATCGGAGTCGGTTGGCGTTAATTGCGAGTTCTTACTTTTGGATGAGGTGTTTAGTTCATTAGATGGCCCAGCCAGAAAGCGATTGGTTGTCTTACTCTATTCATTGCAAAAGAAATTTAGGAACGTGATTGTTATTTCCCACTTGCCGGAACTACGGAGTCAGATTCCAAACGTTGTTGTGGTGAAACGTAAGAGAAATTTGAGCGTTATAGTGCAATGAAATATCTCGGACTTGATTTATCGTTGAGAAGTACTGGTTGGTGCATCATCAAAGTAATTGACCGAAACCCGCGAGTATTTCGGTATGGGGTTATCCAACCTAAAAAACTTAGGGATATTGAACGGCTTGTATTTATTGAATCAGTAGTTAGACGGATATGCCTTACTTGGAAGATTCAAGGAGTTGGGTTGGAAGGTTATGCTTTCTTTTCCAGGACAGGTAAGGCTATGGATAGGGGAGAGTTGGGAGGAATTATAAAAAGGTATTTTCACGAAGCCGGAATACCCGTCAACATAATCGCGCCGAAGTCAATAAAGAAATTTGTGACCGGGAATGGTAACTCAGATAAGAAGCAAATGGTCGAGGTCGTCCTTGCTAATTCCGGCTGTTCGTTTCAAAGAATAACCAGGGGCCGACTTAACGACGTAGCGGATGCCTACGGAGTGGCATATATGTCAATAGCAAAGGCAGGCCATATTGACGTCGCTAGCTGGCGTCAAGAAATGCTGGAGGTATAAAATGTTCACACAAGGAAAGAAGGAAAGAGTCGCTCTCTTCATTGATGGAGACAATCTTTACGGATCGCTGGCGCAGTTGGGTTGGCATATCGATTTCGCCAAACTCAGGGAATTGTTGACCGCTGACTGTAACGTATATGATTGTTTTTACTATACCTCCTGGGATGACGATGATAGGAAAAAGAAGTTCGCTATCTTCCTTATCAACAATGGCTTTACTGTTAGGAAGAGGGAACAACAACGAATCCATAAGGGCGGTAAACTTGTCACAATCAAATCGAATACCGATATCATGATGGTACTTGACATGATTCTAACAAGAAAGAATTACGACATAGCCGTCCTTTGCACTGGGGATGGGGACTTTTGCCCAGTCGTCGACTATCTGCGCAATAACGGGAAGAGGGTCATTGCTGTTTCGTCGAAGTTCGATACGGCTTCTATTGACCTGGTGAATTCGGTTGATAAATTCATCGACCTATCCGAAATCAGAAGGTTCGTTGAGCGCGTTCCTACCTTTATCAAGGAAGACTCCTATGAAGAAGAAGCCTAAACTGATATTTATAATTGACGGAAACTTTTTTGCTTGGCGGGCCTATAAGACACGTAATCTATCAACCTCGAGTGGGAGACAGACCTCTGTTATATCGGGCATGCTCCAGATGATAAAGGGGTTACATGAGGAGTTTAGATATAATCGTTTGGTGATTTGTTGGGACCCGCCTGATGGTTCACAATTTAGGAAAAAATTGTTTCCAGAATATAAGGCCAACCGAAAGGAAAGTCGGGAAAAGAATCAATCTCTTTTTGAACAGATAGCCGACGCACGACGTTTTTTTGAGGCCTTGAATGTCCGTCAAGCAATCCTTCCAGGGATTGAAGGCGATGATGTTATGGCATTGGTTGCATTTGGTTATGCTGATAAGGGGCACCGAACTATTATTTGTTCCGCCGATCGTGACTTGCTTCAACTTATACGTCCTGGTGTAAAAATATATCGCCCGAATACAAAACAATTAGTAGGACGAAAAGAATTTGCTGATATGTACAGCGGACTTAAACCAAGTGATTTAGTAAAAATAAAATCTATAATGGGAGACAAGGGAGATAATATACCTGGTATTCCAGGAATAGGAGAAAAAGGGGCAATAGAAATAGTTAAGAGTTTCCGAACCATTGAACAGATAATGACTAGACGAACTATAAATAAAAAAGTTATTTTAGTTCGTAAACATATAAAACAAGTCGAGTTGGCTTATAACTTGGTTAAGATATTACGTGTACCAGAAGAACTGCCGAAGAAGCAACGCCGCATGTTTCTTTCTACAATGAAGTCTTTCAGGGGGTGCCGGACCATCGACTGGATGAAATTAAAAAAGGAGTTTCATCGACTCGAACTTCGACATAGGAACTTCAATGCTATTGCTGAACAGCTGACCCTGGTTTATGAATAAAGGAGAGGTTCCATGAAGCAGCAAGAAATATTCGAGGACATACAACATGGATTGCTTCGGTTTGATGCCTTTTCGGATGACAAATGGTGGAATACGTTCACTCTTATTGTAGGGACCATTGAGGTAGGCGTTTCAATTATTCGCTCAACAGGTCGGAATTCACTGCGAATCTTTAGGGGTTTTGGTAAGGAAGTGGCTGACCAAAGAAGCAACCATGATAGTAGAGTTTTATGGAACTTTGCGGGGAATCAAAAGCTTACTATTATAAGGTTAAATGAGAAGGGAGAGGCAATTGACTTGTCGTTATCTCGTGCCATTCTAAAGAGAGGTATGGATGCTCAAATGTATGGTTTTCGTATGGAAACAGTAGACGTAGTTATTTCAGAATTACTTGTTTGATAAACTAAAAAAAAAGGCCATTATAACAGACTCCCTAAACCTAAGGGGATTCACGTCTTCTCTACCTGAACTTTCGGAAAGTTCCGGCAGACTCCGATCTTTATAAAATATTTTAGTCTTTTTTAGTATATATAGATAGGGGAATCAAACCATGGCAAAGAAAGTAACCAGAAAGAAGCAGTGCAAAAGAATAAAGAAAGATGGCTCCCAGTGCAAGCGCTGGGCTCGCGATGGATATGACGTTTGTCCGAAGCATGGAGCGGGCTCCAGGAATAGACCGGGAGGACGGCCTGCAAAAACTGGCTTATTTGCCAAGAAGTTGAAAGAGAAATTAAAGGAGAAGATAAGGCGATATAAAGAGTCGGATACTCTTACTGATTTGCGAGAAAATATTGCTACCAAGAGGGCGCTCCTGGATGAGCTTATTTCAAAGGCTGCCAGGAAAGCAAAGAAAACAGGAAGCAAATCTCTGAATGTAGCAACGATAAATAATGCAGTGGTTATCCTGGATGCTATCGGGAAGGACATTGAGAGGCTCGAGAAGATCGAGCACGGTATAAAGTATACTATTTCCATTTCAATGTTTCAGCAGTCAGTAACCATCATTGTTGGCATAATTGACCGTAACGTACGCGATGAAAAAACTAAGCATAGAATCTTCCGCGAACTCTCCGAGTTCGGTATTTCAGGCAGTAGCGGAGGAGTGGAACGCATTACAGAAGGAGAGGTACTTCAACCCGTACGAGGAGATATACGACTTCCAGTTAGAGCGGAGGAAAGGGGAGACGGTTAAACATTTCTTCCGCCGGCAAGAAAATTTGGTAAAAGATTTTGTTGAGACATATTTATACTTTATCAAACGAGGGGAGAAACAGTCGATTGTTCTTATACGTAAACATCTTAAACTTATTGCTGATTTATTTTATGCCAGAAAAGACCCAACGACTGGACGAGAAATTCAAGCAGCCATTGTGTGGGCGAATCGGGGTGGTGGTAAGTCGCTCATCGACTCAATCGTTATTTTCCTTTGTATGATATGGCGTAACAAATCTTTCTCAGATCTTGCCGGCTCACAGGAGCAGGCAATGGAGGTATACGAATACGTCACTGGGTTCTGGCATTGTCTTCCGATATTGAAAGAGCGGTTGCTAGATGGCGAACCGCTTATGACTCGAACTAAATTGAAAAATGGTGTGAGTCTAAAGTGTATTGCCAATTCACAGAATCAGGCTAGAGGTAAACACCCGGAAGGATTCATTGCCGACGAAGCTTGTCAGAAGGAAAGGTATAAAGATGAAAATGTAATGCAAGCAACGAACTCTGTTCTGACGCAGGATGAGTTCCTTATTATATATTCGTCGACTTTTCATTTACCTACTGGTATATTTGCTGCGACTTGGGAGAATGCCGAGGCGCTTGAGTTCAAACGCTACCGGTGGAATATCTACGACTGCATGCGGCTATGTAGGTTGAAAATAGATTGTCATGAATGTAAGTTAACCCGAAAGGTTTTGAAGCGTGATGCTGAAGGTAATATAATCAAAACAAAATACTTTGGTTGTAACGGCAGGGCTAAGAAGGCAAAGGGTTGGTTGACATTCAACCAGGTGTTTAAGATAAAAACTAAAGCAATGATTAGGGGGCACAACTGGAAGGTCGAGTTTGAATGTTGTCGCCCCGAAACTGCCGGACGGGTTTATCGGACCAAGGCAGTTCGGAAATCCTTGGTTGATAGGATTATTGTTCCGAAGATTGCCGAGCGTGTTGTTGGCCTTGACTGGGGCGTTTCAAAACAATGCGCGATAGTCCTCGGGATTCTATCCCCAAATGGTTTGCTTATTCCTTGGTCAGATTTCTCGACTGGAACTGACCTTGATTATATAGTCCAGGCTCTTCAGAATATTCGCACTCGTTTCGGGAACTTTGTAGTATACGCTGATGCTGAACAGGCGTACGGCGGAATGTATCTTCAGAAGTCTGGATTTCAGGTTGAGAAGATTGCATTTAATAAATATAAAGAAGTTGGTATCCAAAATCTTGGTCGGTATTTCGATAGTCATCGGCTTAAGATACTTAATACTCGACCCAATAGAATCCTATGGCGGCAGTTGATTAACTATAAAAAAGATGAAACCGGGAAACCTATTAAGAAAGAAGATCACGGTTGCGACTCACTGATGTGTGCTGGGCTTCGATTTGATTTTATGCATTTCTTTGGAAAGGCATTGCGGAAAGAAGCAGCGGAGGACGTACTTAAGGAGATGTCGATAGACGATGGGGCAGAGAGTAAGGTTGATATTTTTTAGGGGCATGTCATGGGTAAGAATAAAGAATATATTATCAAGGGCGAGTGCACAGTCCATTTTAAAACTGGGTTAGCATTAAATGGCGACCTCTCAGATTTTCTTTTCTGCGAGGACACCAAGGCGATGCGGAAGATGCTTGCTGATCCTGAAGTAATAAAGCAATTGGCTGACCGTGAAATGGCATTTGTTAACCTGGATGAAGTCGCGGTTATTGATGTGAAGCAACCGAGAGTGGTGCTTCCACAGTTGTAGTCAAAATATATTGGAGGGTTATTCAATGGCTCGTTCAAGGCAAGAACGCAAGCAGGATCAACAGACCGGACGCCGGAGGGCAACGCTCAGGGCTAATCGGTGGGGCTTGAGACGCTTGCGGAAATTCTGGAACAATCACCTTCGCCGGAAAAAGGAAGTTGTCCCCGCTGACGAGCAAACTCTGGCGAGATTCGAGGTACAAAAACAAATCGAGCTTGCTACGGCCAAAAGTAGGCTGTCCGCGATCTTGAAGGCTAAATCGCTTCAGGTTAGATCGGAGTTTACCGACCTGGAGTTCAAAAGATATAAAAGATACTTACGAAAATGCAGTCGCCGCATTACCGTAATCAATCAAGGGAAGAAGGGCTCAGATAAACTTTCTTTCCACCAGGCTGAAGTAAAACGGGTTAAGGAAATACTATACGGATCACTGACTAGCGTAATAGGGGTCTAATATATATAAATATTAAACTAAGGAAACCCATGAAAGGTGATTGGCAGTAGAAACTTAAGGACGACGAATTGATTCTGATGACGTCATTTAAGAAAAAGCCAGCGGGGTTTACTGGTATATCAGTGGCCAGGTGGCAACCTAAAGGATATCGACTACCTGTTCTGAAACTTTTGGCCCCGGTTGATAGATTCGGGGAGAAGTTAACCGGCTTTAAGAGTTCCAGCGACTATCGTAAGATATATAGAGCAGCGCTCTTGGAGAGAAAGGAGGCAGTGCGAAGTTGGTTGGCGACTCTTTCTCCAAAGGTTGATTTGGCCTTCTGCTGTTGGTGCAATCTTGAGCAACAGCGACTAAAGGGCTATCAAACTATTATGTGTCACACGATACTTTTAGGTATGACAATTCGGAAGTATCGTCCTGATATTTTGGTCTTTCTTGACTGGGATCGTTATAGGTATTCTATTTGGAAGCATAATTTACCGGCATTTGATCCAGCGAAATATAAACAAGATCAGAAAAGGAATGCCCGACGGCTCATATAGAAAGAAGGTTTCCATGAATCTTAGAGTACCCCATTCAAAGACATTTGTTTTTCCTACCTGCAATGAATGGGCTAATTTTCTTATTGAACTCGACGAAAAAATATCATGTGTTAGGGCTCCGATAGAAAATACTATTCGGATAACTATTAAAGGGGAAAAGATATACGATGTTGATGAGTTGGCAAAGAAACACCATGGTACTCCGGAGATAAGTGAAGCCGGAAAATGGTTGCCAACTTCGCGGTAATCCAGGATCGTCGGCGGCTTGACCAAAAGTCACGCCTTCCCATCTCGGGACCTTCGCTCGGCTCCGAATGGCTCCGGCGGTCCTGGTTCAGTATATGAGGAAGTATAAAAATATATTTAGCTGGGGTTCCTGGCGGTGGAGCGAGCAAACGTCAGGCTGTAAGATATATCGAAGGAAGCAAGGTTGATAAATTCCTTGTTTCTTTTTTTGACTTGGTCGGCGATAAGCGAGGTGATCGGCTTCGATTTGAAACACTGACCAAGTTAGTAAGGAAGAATAAGGAGAAGTAAATGGCTTCACCAGCAATTATATTCTTTAAACAAATACTTATTAAACATGACCATAATAAATGTCAGTTCTGTGGATATGGTGGACAAGGAAAGGTTATTTGGCGAATTGAATTTGTAGGGGATGGTTATAGATATCACTGGCTGGCATGTAACAAATGCCGGTTTAGGTTATTTCTTGCTTTTGGAAGAAAGAGAATAAATAGAAATAAAGACTGGAAAGAACTTTGCAAGAAGCCCGCTCAAGACATCTCCAGCAAGGGAGCGAAATCAAGCAGGTATTGGGCTCTTTCATTAGATCGAAGAGAAGCACTTGATCGGGGCGAAACGGTTTCTCAATATGAAAGAAAAATGTTTGTAGAGATGGATTTAAAAAGGACTGTTGAAAAGAAAGATAAGGATAAACAAGAACATATAAAATGTAAGTATGAACTATCTCCTGATAAGACCGGGTTACCTATTTGTGGACATAAGGGCGTAAAGGAAGCTCCATTTAATATGCCTTGCAATCAACAGAACTGTCCATGGTCGGCGAGGCAGCATAATAAGAAGTGGTGGAAGAACCATTCTGGTAAAATGGGATCGTTCCCGGAATCAAATAAAAAGAAGATAAGAAATTACGGATTAATATAACTAAAGGGGCGGCCGGCGTCCACCGAAGCCGTTGAGTTTGCTATGAGAGCGGACGAATGGCGAGCGGATTAGCCGGCCGCTTGAATATACGAAGCGAATATATAAAGAGTATATAGGAGGGGCGATGAAAGAGAACGAAAAAGTTTGGTCAATAAAACCCTGTCCTGCCTGTGAAGGTAAAGGAAAGATAAATAACCATTTTTGCCCACTTTGCCATGGCGAAAAGGTGATGCTATTCCGGTGGTACTCCGATCCTGATGTGAATAAGATTTTTCCGACTGGTACTTTATTGGATTATGCAACCACTATGATTCGAGAAACAATTAAGAACCAAGGCCATCCGGATCAAACATTTTTTGACTTGGTTATTTTATAGTAAGCAGTAGATGAATGATATGAGACGAGAATGTATGAAAGGCCTACGGTCTTATACAATGGATATTTCAAAACCCAAGACGGAAGAGTGTTGGGAAGAAAGAAAGGATATACTAACACCATGGATTCAAGAACGAATATTAAAATTACAAACCATAATGAAGAGAGTGTAATAGATGCGCTTTCAACATATGAAGAGCCAAGCTGCCAAGTATACCTTTAAAGATAAGAAGGTTAGACTATGGGTTGAAAGACATGTCGAAGGTCGCGTGCTTAATTTATTTGCTGGAAAAACATTATTAAACTGCAATGAATATAGGAATGATATTCGCGAAGAGATGCCGGCTGACTGCCATAAGGACGCACTAGAATTTGTTAAGACTTGGACTGGTGATAAGTTTAACACCATTATACTGGACCCTCCATTTTCGGCAAGAAAATCCAGAGAGAAGTATAGGGGAGCAATGGCCTCCCCTCTTCGCATACTAAAAGATTCGTTAATAAATATTTTGGCGCTGCGGGGTATAGTTATTACATTTGGTTATCATTCTATTTCGATGGGCAAATATAGGGGATTTCAAGTAGAGCGTATTTTAATAATAAGCCATGGCGGATCACAACATGATACCATTGCTACAATAGAGAGAAGAATTCCAAGCTTAATTTAATAAGCTGGGGCAAGAAGATATGAAACCATATTCGTTGAAGACATTCAGGAAGAAACTCAATAAAGTATATTGTGGAAAAGACTAAAAGAAATACCATCAAAGGAGCATAGACTAATATGAAAGTATATACTAAGAAACAATTAAATAAGAAATTGAATAAAGTATATTGTATAGACGCTATTGAAGGGATGAGCAAAATTCCAGATAAAAGTATAGATTTAATAGTTACAAGCCCGCCATATAATATAGGTAGTAAAAAAAACTTAGGATACCATCCGCGAAGCACTATTGGAGATAGGTATTATGATACTTATGATGATGATATAAATGATAAAAAATATTGTTTATGGATAATACAAGCTATTAGGGAATGCTTAAGAGTTTCGCGATATGTTTTTTGGAATGTTCAATTTCTTAAAAGCACCAGGAGTTCAATTTTGCTTCTTCAAAACGAATTTCAGGATAATTTGATAGATATATTTATATGGCATAAACATGCGGTTTCAAATATAACTGCAAAAAAAGCGGAGGGGTGGCTAAAGGATGGGAGTATGTTTTTATGTTTGGACAGGGTAATCTTTTATTTCGATATAATAACTTTCCACTCAATGGATATGTTCCTAATATAAAAACATGGTTTAAATCCGAACACTTTAAAGAACATCATGCAACTTTTCCAAGGAGTCTTCCACAATATTTTATTAAATATTTTACCAAAGAAAAAGATATCGTTCTTGATCCTTTTATTGGTACTGGAACTACTGCTGTTGCTGCTAAATTATTAGGTAGAAATTTTATAGGATTTGATATCGGAAAAGAATACATAAGAATAGCAAGAAGAAGACTTGCTGATATACCAAAAATAAATAATAGATTAGCATAGTTGAACTAAAGAAGAAATGCGGGTAAATACTCAGCCTGTAACAGGTCTCCAGCCCGCTTACCCAAAGTGGGGACTGGCCTAAAGGCATAAATCGGGGTAGCCTTGGGTAATGGCAGAGTTAGCAAGGCAATGCCGGGTAGCCTTTCCCCGTGACCCGGCACATTAAATGGGGGCGTAAAGGGCTCGACCGGCGGGTTGAAGCGTTTCCTGCAATCCGTATGCTACCACGATACGGAGCACAAAAAAACTAAGTGCCAACAAGAATAAGAAGGTCGCCTCGCCGCTGAATTTCAGGAGCGAGATGGCCGCCAGAATGGTTGCTTGACGATCATTCCGTTGCTCATGGAATTGTCTGAGTTCTGTGAAGTAACGCCGCGATTCAGACTGGCATAGTATTCGCGCCGGATATTATGCGAGAAATAGGCGCTGACTTATCCGGAGAAAGTTCCGGAGAGGCCTTTTCCTTTGTGCCGAATACAGAACAAAGGAACATGATTGTAGACGGAGCGGGAATGCTCGGACGGGACGCGGGTTCGATTCCCGCCGCCTCCACTAAACTGCTGCGCCCGTGGAAATAAAATCGAGTAACCCTCGGGCTTGGCCCCTAAATCTGACCAAGAGATAACTTGGCGGCGATAGCGGAAGCCGTAAACTCGTGCCCGCCTATGTAAAAAAAATTGGAAATGCGAAGCTGAGGTTTTGTTGAGGGGCGACAAAAGGCGACAGGGCAGAAGGTTGCCTACAAATCGTTCGCCTACTGCCTTAGGAAAGCGGGGCAGGCGCTATCAATGTACGATGAACTGTCTCGCGGGCCTCGGAAACTCGCTTATTTATAAGATATCGTGCGTGTTGTCACAATGGGCTTCTGGGCGGTTGGTCTGGTCTGGAAGCCCGTTAAGATATTGGAGCAAAGGTCGTGAAGAAGGTAGAGTACTCCTCATCCCTAAACGACCGATGTTCCTTCTTCTATGGTGGGTGAGCAATCACTCACCATGATATATTGCAGTCGCGGGTAAATGGCGGGCGATTAACAATGCCAGGGTCGCGAACGAATCCCAATAAAGGGCCCGGAGAGCATGGCCCGCCATCCGCGTTGAAGTTACGTAAGACCTTTTTAGAGGTGGGAAGGAGGTGAGATATGCGACATCAGTCCCCTTTACCATATTTTGATCGGTGGAAAGAGGGATGGGTTGATACGGAAGAAAATATTATCCTGCTCGGCAGTCGATGCAAGGATTGTAGAAGGCGGATCGAGAAGGTCAGGAGGACGATATGGACCTGAAATATTTGGCGGCACCCTATTCGCATTGTGATCCAAAGGTCATGGCCCAAAGAGCGAAACTCGCTTCCAAGGCTGCTGCTCTATTATTTAAGAGTGGGATGAAAGTATTCTCCCCTCTATCGCATTCGCATCCGATAGTCGAGCAGAGCGGAGGAAGGCTCTTCGGTGGATTCGAAGACTGGAAAGAATACGATTTCTTTTTCCTTTCTAAATGCACCGAATTATTCGTGCTTATGCTTCCTGGTTGGGAGGATAGCATAGGAGTTATAGAAGAAATAAAATACGCACATAAACTTGATATCCCGATTCGTTGGGTCAAACTACATAGTCAGTTTGATACTATTGAATTAACCGAGGATATAACGCCAGAGGCACTCGATATATATATAAAGATTGTTGACGAGGTAGAGGCGTAGTTCGGGTCGGCGGTGGGCCTTTAGCTCAACTGGTTAGAGCAGCTGACTCATAATCAGCAGGTCGTAGGTTCGAGTCCTACAAGGCCCATAAGCAAAAAGAATATATAAGGAATCAAATCATGGCTACAAACTATATTAAACGATTAAAGATACCTATTATTCCAGGGAAAGGTTACGCCCCTGAATTCAGAACCAGAGATGGTTTACTTATAGCGGTTGGATATACGCGAATAGTTATTGGTGAACGTGGACCATATATTGAGTTCGCTGAAACTAATATCCGTAAGGATCATTATAGAATGCCGATAGCGGCCGAATGGAGAAAAGATTTAGGTAAGGCTTACTATATCGAATATAGAACGATATGTAATTCTAACGTAAAGATATACTGGCAGAAAAGAAAGGTTATATATGCTGATTATAAATTAGGTTATTATTATATTTCCCCTTTTGATTTACTTGCGGATGGGCGAACAATAATTGAACCATTGAAAAGAGAAAAGAAAAGGCCGCAAGTTGGTAAAATATTATAGGAGGTTAAAATGGGCTCCGTTCAAAAGGAGTACTGTAACGATCACGGGATCAAATTCGAATTCGAAGATGTTATTAAAATGGACGATAGGAGTTTTGCCCGACTTCGGGCAACTGTTGTTTTTAATTGGGGATATCTCGTTACAGATGTTTATAATTTCTTTGGAGATACATTTACTGCCCAGGATGCCATGGAAGATATAATGAACACATATCCTGACGCTATAGAAATAAAGATACATGATCTAAATGCACGGCCGAAAACAGAATTCTCCAGATATCCTTGGAAAGTTGAAGGTAGTAGCAATCCTTGGATTTAATATAATTTATCGAATACTATAACATTTAGGTGTAAGGCAGGTTTCATTCGTTGCCTGGACCGCGAGAGATTGCTTTAAAGGATCCAAGCAACAACCTGCCTTTAACACACTTCTTTTGGCCTTTGAAATGGAAAGAAAAGGAGGTGGAATATGCGCCGTTAGACTCCGATACTTGGGTGGAGGAAGGCGTACAAGACAAGTTAAAACGTGAACATTCGCGCCACGAAGTTAGACTATGGGCGGGGCTTGCTACCTTGGCGCCCCGCCCGATAAAATATTAAAGGAGATCCCGATGGAACCTCGGTCTAAAAATGGTGTGCCCATTTGCTCTAAATGCGGTCACCAACGGCAAAAAATGCTTTCTACTTTTTGTGATACTTGTATGGATTTTGCGATAGATGAATATAATAAAAGAATGGAAGCATTAGGTTGGAAATTAATTAAAGACGAGAAAGGAAGGCCGAAATACGTAGCAAAGAAGAAGGCGAATGAAAAGGTCAGTAATGATTCTTCTGGTGCAGGAGGGAAGTAAGGTATTTAAGGAATATTTTGATCCTAATGGTAATATTTATTATAAAGATTTTTCTGTGATTGTGAAAGATGACATACGTACCTTTTATATAAGGATATTGAATATGAAGAACTTAGTAGATAATATATCAAGGGAAAAGGGCGAGCGTATTACCCTGGAAACTCGGTACCGGAGAGAGAATGGAATAACTGAACCAGTCTTGAGCGATAAGGGTCATCCGATTCTTACCTCGGTATGGTGTCCGACTATTAAGCAAATAAATGAAGTTAGGAAGATACCTTTCTACAATGCTATCAAGTTCACTGGAAGAACCTTCCCACATGTAGTCAGGAAACTTCTGCTTCTGTATAGCGACCAGGATAGTCAAGTATATGATCCTATGCTTGGTACTGGAACTACTTTATTCGAGTGTCATAAACTGGGGCGGCGGGTAATGGGTAGCGATGTCAATATAAATACCGTTAAGAATTTCAAGAATAGATGGAAGAAATATACCGAGTGGAAAATGCCCAAGGTGAGGCAGTCCGATGCTGCCGACCTTAAGCATGTTAAAAGCGGCTCGGTTGATTTACTTATTATGTCATTCCCTTGGTACACTAGTTGGAAATTTGGCGAAACTCCTGATAGCATGGAGTCGCATAAGACCAAGAAGTTATTCCTGCAAAAGTCTCTGGATATCTATACGGAATGCTGCCGAGTAGTAAAGGTCGGCGGTTTCGTTTGCAATATTATGGGAAATACATTCAGGCAGGGCAAATATTATCCGATCACTCTTGAGTTGATGGGAATAATAAAGCAGTCCGGGTTGGCGCTCTGGTATCAGTTCTGGAACCTCCGCTGCACGACCGGACAGTTGACCGAACCATGGTCCAGAAGCGGGCTCGATATAAATAATAAAAAAGCCGACGCACGAGTTGGTTGGGATGTCCATGAAGATATTATCGTTGCGCGGAAACCGAAACAAAAGAAGCGCAAGTAAAGGAGGATATATGCCCAGGAGCGAATGGCGGGAAGGGGATGAAATTCACTACAAAGAATATAATTTACTTGGCAAGGAAAGCCATGCGGAGCGGGCTGATTCCCAGATGGAAAGATTAGGGATAATCCCATCGGTAAGAAAGTCAGTGCTTAAAGCACTTGATATATTCAACGGCAAGGTAGTTCAGATTTCCGTAAAGGACTCTGCTACCGGACGAGTCAAGACTTTATGGGAGGAATAAATATGTTTCCGATATCAGAGCAGGACAAGAGGGAGTTCCAGGAACTCAAGGAAAAGGGTGAGCGGATCAACACTATAAAGAAACTTCATAATATGACCGGGCTTGGGCCCAAGGAATCGAAGCAACTGGTCGACGATATATGGGATGGGAGAAAGAAGTTCGACGATTGCTTTTATGTCGTCGAAGCAGGAGCAGCAATAATCCGCCTGCAGTTCCATAGAACAGCCCGGGCAATAGAGCGGCGGGTTTCAAGACTACAAGAAGAACTCGAAACATTAAAAGCAGATGTCATTGTCGCTTTACAGTTGGCCGAAAGCCTGGCAGAGGATGAGCGGGACGATAATATACTTCACCGCAGGATTGAGAGGGAGAGCCATGAATAAGAGGCAGGATAAAGAATAAGAAGTAAAGGAGAAAAGATATGAAACCAGTTTTTCAAACAATATATGGCCATCCGGACGGGAACTGTTTCGCGGCCTGCGTCGCGTCCATACTTGAGATGGAATTGGAAGACGTCCCGAACTTCTGCGGCGATTACCGAGATAAGTGGACGTATGAACTGAATAAATGGCTTCTTCAGTTCGGCCTCGGCGCCTTGACCGTTGAGTTCCAAGATGAAATACCAATCAAGCATGGCTATTGCTGCGCAGGAGGCAAAGGACCGACAGGCATTATGCATTCGGTAGTCATGAAGGACATGAAGATGATCCACAACCCTCACGAGGGATGGGATGCCTTTGAAAAGGGTCCCGTTGACTATACCTTTTTTGTTATCTTAGATCCAGTTAGATGTATACAGGCCCGCCGGGGCTATATCTAAAAATTAAATAAGCTAAAGAAAGGATAATATAATGGCTGAATTACAAATATATTCGTATAATCAATTCATGGAGTTTATTAAAGAGAATGGGGCTGAAATTGTTGGAAGTTTTGCACTTCCTTCTGAAGTTAATTGTCCTGTTATAGAGATATATAAAACTGAAAAAGAGAAGTATTTTTTACATTGGGTCAAGAAAGACCATGACGGGTTCTTTATATATACAGTCGTCGTATTGAAATAAGAAGGAGATAAAGAGATATTAGAAAGGTAAGGTAAAAGTGATAATTAGGATAATTAAAAATGATAATTAGAATAAATCCTGTTATTAGACATAAAGTTAGAAGGCTCTGCAAAAGGGCGTATCCGGGACATCCTGATGGGTGTCCGAATTATAATATTAAAGAGGGTTGTCCGCCTTCTGCCCCATTCTTTGAAGATATATTTTTAATGAGGAAGCCTTTCTTTGCGGCTATAAATGAGTTTAATTTAGAAAGGCATAGGAATAAGTTAAAAGCAAAACATCCTCTTTGGACTTTGAGACAGTTGAATTGTTGTCTATATTGGCAGAACGGGGCGAGAAAGAAACTTCAGGAAAAGGTCAATAGATTATTATTAAAAATGGGGAAAGATTATGCTGCTTCTTTTTGCCCCGAGGCTATGGGAATAGATGTCACGGCTACTTTAAAGCAGGCGGGAATTAAATTAGAGTGGCCGGTTAATATATTGGCAAGGCAGGTGGCGATCGTTGGGAAATTAAAAGATAAGGATTATATCAAGGGATGGCGTTAACTCCGGCAGAGGCCAGAAGGAGGAAGAAATGTACTGTGAAGAAGAAATATCGGGCGGTTCTCATATTAAAAGCTATGCTACAATAATAGAGGACTTCGAGAAATTTAGAGATACACAAGTCGACGAATTAAAGGAAAAAATAAATGCCTTTCTTTGGGTTAATCTACCAGAACAGATAACTTTTGGTGAGGCGGAGAAGATAGCGGGAGAAATCTTTGAAAAGATAATAGATACTTTTGATAGGGCGGAGAGGAAACTAAGGGGAGAAAAAGTTGACAAAGTTTCTGCTGTTTGCCCCACTTGTGAAGGCTTTGGGTATACGATAAAGGAACCGACCGAAAAGAAAGGAGAGAAGATATGAAGCATAGTTGCGTTTGGGAAATCAATGATGGCGCACACCATTGGGTTATCGGTGCCGATTGTGCGAAAGCGATAGAAGTTTGGCGGAAGGCGGTGCAAGATACCGGTGAGGAGCCGGCGCCACTTGAAGCGATTGTCATCAAAGAGATCCCAGCGGACATGGTCTTCGAGATCAACTTTGATGGAACAAAGGTCGAACATAAGGCGTCTGATTGGTATGCGATCTATTGTGGAACCGGGCATAATTATCTTGCCTGTAGTGAATGGTAAGATATCCAGGCTAAAGAGTCTATAGAAGATATAAAGCAGGAAGAAGACAAGGGGGAAGATATGTATAACGAACTTATGAGTGGAATTACACAAAAGGAAATAGACGAGTTACCAGAATTGAAAGAGAAGGTTGTGTTATATGGAGGCACTGATGGTCCGCATTTTGTTATAGATTTGAAAGGAATTACATGGGAGATAGGATTGTATAAAGGAAAGAAATGGAAAAGGAATGTAGATATAAGGTCCATCAGATAGGGGGGAAGATATGTATAATAGGGGGATAAGCGATAGACGAAAGCGAGCTATCCCCTTAAAAGCGCCTCATTGAAAAGAAAACACAGAATAAGAATAAGAAGCAAGGAGAGAACATATGAAGATATACCTTGCTGGGGTAACTAATAAATTCGGTAAAGGAGCCGTTGAAGAAGAACGAAAGCTCAAGACAATGGGTATTGGACGACTGCTTTCTTTTTACCATATAACCATAACTAAGGATGTTCAACCGGATATAGTTAAGATATGGTTTGAAAAGAAACAAAGAAAGAATAGAACCAAAGAGCCTATCAACTACAATATAAGAGCATAGAGCGATAAGCATATAAGCGTCAGAGGATTATCCCCCCAAAAGCGAGAAGAAAGAATAAGAACCGAGTTAGAAGAGTTAATATATGAGCAATAGCCATAGGGAATAAGCATAGGGCTTTGGCTATCCCTCTAAAAGCGTTAGTCTCTCTCTTCTCTCAGCGCTCAAGACTCCCCTAAAGCATTTTAAAGATTGGAGCGCTGAATGGTCGGAATCAGTAGGATATCGGGGCGGAAAGGGATTGAAAGGGGGCGCTTTCCGACGCCTCGATTCAAGGGAGCGGAAAGGGGTAGGGGAATCCAGGGGAATGCGGGCCGGAATGCTTATCTACTCGAAAGCGACCCAGGGAAGCGGATATAGTGAGCCCCTGGAGTCCCTTTCAGGCGCTCCAGAATCGACCAGGGAGTACTCTGATAGGTAGACAAGGGTCAATGAAAGGGGATATCATGGAAAGCGCCAGGGGAGCGATGTTGGGTAGGCGAATTGAACTTGACAACAAACTAATGAATTCCTTTGATTTTCGGATTAAGCTTTTGATTTAAACGTTATTTAGGCTTTTAAAGACAAATCAAAAAATACGAATGGATACAACCATTTATCGCCAGGTCGAATAACGCCCATAATAACTATATAATAAACCATTCTTTGTCTTTGGATCTGAAAAGGAGTCAGAAATACAAAAAAGAAAGCCAGCAGAAAACATATACATTTTTTGGGTTGATTAAAACCATTCGGTAGTAGTAGTTGTAATGGTTGTAATGGATTATTGGCAGGAAGAATAAAATGCCGGAAGTAAGGAAGGGGTTGTTATTATCTGCTAAGGAACTAGGTCGGTGGGAGAGGTTATCCAATTTGATAGTAAATTAGGTTGGTATATTGTGGTAGATGGCAACTTTGGTTGTTGGTATAAAACAGAAGAAGATATATGCAAGGATTTTGATATACCGGAGTAACGAAATGAATATGCGACTAGTTTGGGCACTATTCTGCTTGGCAAGGGATAAGCCAGGGATATATCGAATGCTGCTCAATCATAAGACGTCAGAGATACTCTTCGGAAGGGGATTGGTACTGCGAGTTCCTGAGTATATCAGGTTGATGTAGAATGACCGAAAAGAAAATACATTTCCGATGTTCGGTTAGTTCAGCATATAAGGGGTACCATAATTCGCTCTGTGGAATTCGGGTAAATCGGACCACGAATAATAAGGCAGGGGTTACCTGCTTGAATTGCCTAAAGGTACTGGATGCCGGGAAGGTAGAAAAGGAAGCAGAGAAATATGGGGTATTGGTCTGACTGGGGTCGATAATAATGAAAGGACTAGGTGGCGCAGAGCATTGGTATGGTGGCTTGGATAACCCAGAGCATAAAGAGCAAATCGAGCGGCTTTTCCACGCATGGGAGATTCTCAAAAATGGGGGGCGTATTTCAGATGAGGAAGGAACTATTGCTTTATATGCTGAGAAGTTGGCGGAAAGACTTAGAGAGGCGAAGAGATGAAGTGCTTCTCGAAAAGAGTAGTCTCCAGGCCAAGATGGCAAGATAGGAGGAAAGCAATGGAAAGGCTCAAGGTTCGGATGATGGTCGATAGGGTGTTAGTGAAAAGAAAGACCCCGGAGGAAGTAACTCCAGGGGGCATTGTCTTGCCGGACGTGTCGAAAAAGATTCTCGCAGAGGGTACTGTAGTCGCAGTGGGGCCCTGCAGTAATACCGATCTTCACGAAGAGAGTCCGGTGACGGAAGGAGAGCATATTCTTTTCTTCCCGAACGGAGGGGTGGATATCGAGTTGGCGGGTCAGCCATACGTGGTCGTTTCACTCTGCGATATCTTTATGGTCGTGGAGAAATAGATAAGCCCAAGTCGGAAGGGTGGGCCATGTATATCCTAATTTTAGTCCAGACCATCATGGTGATATTCTTGCTCGGGTCCTCTTCCGGTCCGACCGAGTCAGCACTCCTTTGCCATGAGTCGACGGTGGTAGAGGAAGGCGGATCATTAATAGATCTGAACAAGTGGTTGCTACCATTCTATACATCGGGGTTTCTCGAACTGTTAGGGCCTCGATGCGAGGCGCCCTCGCCGACTTCAAGTGTGAAAGAACTTCCACGACAGGCTTCCTACGGGACCTGTATTAAAGAGCCATCTTTCCCTCCACTTGCGACCTAGTCCGAGTGGAGGGAGGCTTGATATATGAAATCAAAAGTCGAACCATCTTGGTGTTGTTATTTACTCCTTTGCGAGAAGAATGGTTCTATATATTGCGGAATAACTAACAACCTTGGTTCCAGAATCAAAAAACATGAAGAAGGAAAGGGAGCGAAATATACCAGGAGCAGAGGCCCGTTCAGGCTGTTAGCAGTTCGAACCGGGTTGACTAGGAGCAGGGCTGGTTCGCTTGAGGCCATGACTAAGAAACAAAAAAGGGAAAACAAAGTTCGATTCTTGAAAACATTCGTGAAATCATCATGCTAATGATGCAAGGTGGTTAGAATTAAATAATCATGGACGCGGCGAATGGAAGGCGCTGATATAATTCGCGGACAACTAAAGGGTCCAAAGAGTCCGTACACCGCCATTCGACTTGCATTACCGTCTCTGCAAATAAACGAGAACGAAGACCATAGGATTTGGTACTGGATGGCATGGCTGGTAGCCGAGGGGTTTCTTGAATACTTGGGCGCATCTCGGTATAGGTTTACTGATGATGGGATAGCTCAAGTAGTCCTGAAAAGAAGAACTAAGTAGAAAGGAGAATACTATGGAGATTTTAAAGAGGTTCGAGGACCGACTCACTGGGAAGCAGGAGCCAATCAACCCGTTCGTCGATATGCTTGTCCAGAAGCAGGACATGGAAGGCATCATTCGTGAAAAACGGGTCACGCTTCAGAGCGCGGAGAACGGGTTCGTCGTCAACGTGTCTATGGACGTGGAATTCGGGCTGGGCGAAAAGAGAGACTGGAGATACGTCACAAAGTCCTACGTCTTTTTAGACTTGAAGGACGCGATGCCGAAACTGGAAGAGGAAATGAAAAACGCGACTCCAGGAACGAAGATCAAAATGTCCGCTATTTTCGTGGACAAGGACGTCAAGGTTCGTGCAATCTCAAAGAAACAGATCGCTTTCGTCACCGGCGAATTCGATGGTCACGTTCATATGGCGGTGGGCGATATCGTCGAGAAAATGGTCAACGGGAAGTCTCTGAAGGTTTTCCAGGGCGAGACCATGGAGAACGCAGTTTTCTGGAAACTCGGAAAACCAGAAGAGGGGTCGAACGAAACTGATTTCACCAAGAAGGTTGCGGCGACCCTGGCAGTCCACAAGCATGCCATCGAAGTGCCACTCAACAAACTGGATACCTCGGGATACCGGGTCATGGGTTCAACCAAGGAAGTGGAAGGGCATTCGCACCACGTGGATATCCTGGACATCTGGTCGGTTCATACAAGCAATACTCCCGATTAGGATTAGCTATTTTCCAGCCAGTTGGCAGGAGGGAAAAGATGGGAAATAGAAAAGATAGGAAACTCGCTTCCATTGCCCCAAAGGAACAGGTTATCTTTGAACCACAGCATGGTCGAATAAGGTATAAAGAGATGATTTTGACAGTGGATACGATCCGGGCATTCTTTGGCCTTGCCGCGCTTCAAAGAATAGTAAGGTTTCATATTTCTCCGGGAAAGGCAGTTGTAGTAGAGCGGGTTCCCGAGGGAGTGGAGTCTTTCTATTCCGAGGTCAGTCGTCTGCTCGAAAAGTACTCACATGATTCGGCGGCTGGATTCAAGGAAATCTTGCGAACGACGAAGTTCGCTGAACGAATAGGGATCAGTTAGGAGAGTAAGAATGGGCGCGCAAGACGATTTCCATAAGTCAGTACTCGATCTCGAGTATGACAATTTAGTAGTTGACGGACGAGTCGTTATTGCCAAGGCTGAAGGAGCCGAATTCGCAGCTACACCGACGGGTTCGTTTACTGAAAAAATGCTTACTTGGAACAGAGGAGATGAAGGACGGCTTGAGGCTGGAGCCCTTGAAAGGGTTGTCGTCCTTAAAACCGGAGGGGACTGCACATCGTTCGATGTCGAGGTTCGGGACAAAGCGGCTGGAACTCTTTTACATGTTGTATATGAAGTACTCGGCGTCACCACCTCACATGATAAATCGCTTATTCCTATTCTATTCGTGACGCATGAAATCGGTGATAAACGGGGATTTATTTGGCTTGCTATTAAACCGGTGGGTGGAACGTCGGGAACTTTCATTGCAATGCTTGTCGCTAGCGCCAGGAGGTAGTAATGTCAGGGAATGTGACACGACCTGAGTCTCCATTTGGTTCGCCAAGATGGAAAGATCCAGTTGCCACTATAACGGCGCTTCCTTCTGCTGGAAATGCCGTAGATGACGTTCGTGCGGTTTCTGATACGAAGAAGGCCTATATTTGGAACGGATCTTCATGGCAGGATTTTACCGGGGTTGTTGGAGCAATTAGCTATCAAGGAACGTGGGATGCAAGTACAAATACTCCTGCCATATCGGACGTGACTGGAATTAAAGGATATTATTATGTGGTTTCAATTGCTGGGACTCAGGATCTTGGTTCAGGCCCGATAGCCTTTTCGCCAAGCGATTGGGTTGTTCATAATGGGACCATTTGGGAAAAGGCAGATCATACGGATTTTGTTATCTCGGTATTCGGTAGAACAGGAGCGGTAGCAGCAGCGGCCAGTGATTATGACGCTTCTCAGGTTGATAATGATTCCGGCGTTGCTGGGGTCACGGTCAAGGACGCTCTCGATACGCTTGGCGGAATTTGCGCCGATGTTTCATGTTCGGTTTATCGGTCAACGGGCCAAGCCATTAACGACTCTACGTTGACTCCAATCGCGTTCGACGCGGAGACGTGGGACACCGACGCCATGCACGATCCCGCCGTGAATCCATCGAGGATTACAGTACCAGCGGGTGAGGCCGGGAAATACCTTGCGATCGCGAAAATTACGTGGACGGGAAACGCAAATGGTGTTCGCTCCACGACAATACATGTTAACGGGGCATTGATCTCTGCCGGTTATGTAAATCCGGTGGGAATTTTCACGACGATCGTACTTGATGTAAAGGTCTTAAATCTTGTTGCGGGCGATTACGTCGAGATGCATGGCTATCAGACCTCCGGAGGGGTGCTGAATATCATCGCCGGTGCGACATGGACGTATCTTCAGCTAGTTAGACAGAGGGGATGATAGAGAGATGGCAAACGAGAAAAATCTTGTCGAACAAGAAATTGCCGACAATGTAATCCAGGACCAGGCTGAGAAAGGCATCGCGAATGGTTACCCTGGTCTTGATGCCTTGATACGTGTGGTTCAATCTCCGAAGTTACATCATAGCGCCCATATTATAGGGGGCGATGATGCCTTTTCCAATTTAGACGATATCAACGTGGGAAAGTTGAAAACTGGTTTGACGACGGAACGATACACAAAGACCATTACGACCTTGGACGCAACTCCGGTTGATTTGGAAGCTATTACTGTTGCTGAGGAAGAAGTGGTTGATGCCGAGGTTATTGTTGTAGCCAGGAAGTCGGATGGCACCCAACGTGCTATCTATCATCTGGAGGGAGTATTTTATCGCAATACAGCGGGGAATGTCACACAACAGGGCAATACTGCTTCTTTATTTATACGTAGATCGACCTCGGCATATGATGTAAATTTGGAAGCCGATACCACAAACCAGACGGTGGACGTTCGGGTTACTGGCGTTGCAGCTACGACAATTAAATGGGAAGCTCGTATTGCCGTTACTCGTCTACAGGCTTGAGGATAGATAGATGGCAAAAGAAGGTTTGATCGATGGGGTCATGCAAGTCGATAAGGTTAGCTGTACTCAGATGTGCAGCTGCTTGGGCTCTGCAACCGCTGCGGTTTTCGGCAAGAATTATCAGACAGCCGTCTCCCTTGCACGACAAACGACAACGTCGGCCGTTTATCAGGATAAGGTAACTCTTACCACTCCGGCACTAACTGGAACTTATCGAGTTGGCTGGATGGCAACTGTAGATAACGTCGACGATCAAGGAAAATTTAGGCTTTATAATTCCACCAACGCTGTCGTAATTCAGGAAGAGATACGAAAAATCAAAACGGACAATGATAGAACCAGTATAGGCGGATTTGCAGAGATAATTTTCACAGGGGCTGCCAAAACATTAAAAATCCAATTCGCTGATTTCATAGGCGGAACTGCTCAGGGAATCGCAGATGCAAGAATTGAAATTTGGAGGGTGGCATAATGTCCGAAACTTATACGTATTCAATCAACGACAACTTTCCCAACCATAAGGTGGATACCTCGGTTTTTACCGTCGAGATAAATCAGAGTTCAATCTCATCCGCCACGCTTGAAAGAATAGACGAGATAAACGGGGACTGTAAGGTTGTATTTTCTGGAGTCTTATCTGCTCCGGATGAAACTACATTAAATGGCCTTGTTGGGGCCCATCTCGGAGAGCCCGTTCCCCATTCTACCGGAAAGGCTCAAATTTTACTCGCCGGAACTACTCCTATATTATCCGACTTGTCCAGTTTGTCAGAGGATGGGGATTGGGCATTCGCAAAGGGGACCGGAGGTGAAATGTTTCTTTGTATAATGATCGGAATAAAGAAAGGATTTACGACGCTCAGTGAAATTACGTCATAGTAGTTCGATTGCGGAAGTAGGACGTGATATGCAATGGGTGAGATTAAATATCCTTATCCGAAGTTAAAGGTTGTTTCGACGACCCCACTTCATGAAGATTTGTTCAATAATCCTGACGATCAAATAGAAGGGTTAACAGAACGAATTGGCGGAACATGGGATGATGCGACTCGTCCGACCCCAAGCGTCGGAGTACCTCATCCTGTTGGTTGGAACACGGACGAAGAATGTTATGAATATTGGGATGGCTTTGAGTGGACCCAGTTTTACGGGGGGAGCGGCGGAGGCGGAGGGTCGTCGGTTGACGTATTGTATAACTGTGCCGCTGAAGTTAGCGTTAATAATTGGGTTGCTCAGGGCGAGAATGATACTGTAATTCTTGCATCTGCGACAGATAAAGTCCTGGAGGCTATTGGAATTGTTGTGGTAAAGCCGATTTCTACGATTGCTAAGGTTAGGTTGCTTGGAAGGGTGGATGGTTTTAGTGGCCTCGCAGCACAAGATCGCCTTTTCTTAAGTACAATAGCTGGGGAACATATAGTTAACCCGATTTTTGATCCTATGCCACCATTATATAAAATTATCCAAAGATTGGGAATAGCGAAAAATACCACTGAGGTGATCGTTGCACCCAACTGCGTGGTTGAAATAGAATAAGACAACCGAGTCAATTCTACAATTGCGGAGGAATGTGAGATGGCGGACTACAAATTAGCGGTCGTGCTTGCCACTGGCAACCTTGGGGTTCCGAACACGGCTAATTACGGGACTATTCCAAAGTTGAAGGTTTCCAACGGCTTAGAGGTGACCGGCAACATCTCAGTAACCGGCACCGTGGATAGCGTGGACGTGGCGCAGTTGAAGACTGACTATGACACCCACGATGAAGGGACGGCCAGGGCGCAGCATTCGGCAATCGGCGATCACACCCACGCATCTGCCGGCGCTGAAGCTGGAACGGTCGACCACGGAGCGTTGACCGGAAGGGGCGATGACGACCATCCCCTTTACACCAAGGCCGATGGTACACGGGCGTTTTCAGGCGTGGTCGCCGGTATAGCTCCGACGGAAGGAACTCATCTTGCGACTAAAGCATATGTAGATAGCGTCGGAACTGGGCTACAGTCCAAGCCGTCCGCTCGGGTATCGACTACTGCTGCCCTCCCAGCTTGCACCTATGACAATGGTACGCTCGGAGTGGGAGCTACTCTCACCGCCAATGCCAACGGCGCGCTCCCGGCGCAGGATGGCGTCAGCATGGCCGTCGATGATCGCATTCTTGTGAAGAACCAAGCTGCTGCGCTTCAGAACGGAATTTACAAGGTAACGGCCCTTGGGGACGTCGGAAATCCTTTCGTGTTCACTCGCGTGATTGATTCCGACGAGGCCGCCGAGGTGAACGCTGGAATGATGCTTTTCATTGATGAGGGGACGCTCAACGGGGACGAGCAGTGGGTACTAACCGCTGAGGTGGATACTATCGGGACTGATTCACAGACCTTTGTGAAATTCGGTCCAGGAACTATGAGCCACGATGATTTGAATGATATATCCATCGATGATCACCATGCCCGCGACCATGACCTTGATGCGTCTGTCCACGGCATTTGTACGAAAGCGGAATTCAGCGCCAAGATTTCCGATGATACTCTTCTCGGCCAGCTTGATGTTGACGATACGCCGGTGAATGCTGCGACGACTGCGCCGATTAGTTCCAACTGGGCATACGACCACGAGAATGATGCAGATCAGCATCCCGAGTATCAGAAGGAATCTGAGAAGGGTTCTGCGAGTGGCTACATGGGTCTGGACGCTTCGAGCCGCGGGTCTCAAGATCCCAAACTCCATAAAGCTACGCATGAAAACGCTGGCGGGGATGAGATGAGTCTTGCTGGCCTGGATGGGGAGCCATCTACGCTTGCGACCCATAAAGGTCTTACGACTGGCGTCCATGGTGCCGGGGCTAACACCATAGAACACACCGGAAACAAAGCGGCTGCGAGCGGATACGCATCCCTTGATGCCAGCTCCAAGGTCGTGCAGCAACCCGCTTCAATCACCGACCACCTGACTGGAACTCCCACCGACGGTGAAACAACGAAGGCTCCGACTTCAGATTGGGCTTTCGATCACGTTGGGGCAGCCGATCCGCACACGGTTTACCAGAAGGAGTCCGAACGCGAGGCGGCCAGTGGGTATGCTGGATTAAATGCAAGTTTGAAGGTGATTAAGGACCCCGCGAACGCCACGGCCACGCCCACTGCGAGCAAGATCCCCATCGCAGACGGGGCAGGGAAACTCGCCGCCGGCTGGATTCAGGAGGTTCTTGCTTTCGCTGATCTCACAGACGATCCCTATGCCGATCACTCGGGCCGTCACGAGAATAGTGGAGCCGACGAGATCAGTGTTGCCAGTTTGAGCGGCGAGCTGGCTGACCTCCAGAAGGTAAAGGACCACACTCACCAGTCGGCCGGCAGTGGGGTCGGTGGGAAGATAGACCACGGCCTCGCCCTGAACGGCCTCGCCGATGACGATCACACTCAGTACCTCAACGAAACCCGGCACGACTCTGACGACCATAGTAGTTTCAGGGCCGCAGACAACATCTTCAGTGGGGATCAGCATATCAACGGCGAGCTGATCGCTGACGTGTTCATAATGGACGGTCTCTACGGTGGCCCGCAATTCGCGAAGACTATCGGCACAGGAGGGATAACCGCTAAGGATGCCGTGAAGTTTGACGGGTCTGGCCAACTGGTTCGACGCGCAGCGGCGAGCGATGGGTTCGCGGGGATCGCGACTACTACCGGAGCCGCGACTGCAACCGGGTACTTCTCCCCGATGGGAATTCTATCTGTTGTGTGGGTTGCCGCCGAGGAACCTACCGTCTACGGAGAGGAGGTTTTCCTTTGCAACGCCGATCCCAATGAGCATAAGTGGACTACCGCGGTCCCTACTACCGGGAAGGTGTTTAAGGGGACAGCGGACGGGATCGGGGTCAACGCGAAGGTTATTCTATTCGCGAACAAGGAGTACGCTTTCGAAGCGTAAGGGGACTTGACCTTGGTAAGGAGTTTTCCATGGGAACAAAGAGAACACGTAGAGGCGAGAAGAAGCCAGCGGAAAAGGTATTATCTGATGCTTCTCTTTCTTATCCTCCAACAATCGTGAAGGAGGAGGCCAACGTCCCTAAACGGGAGCCGTCGCCGACGGTGCGGCCTCTGGATTCAATACAGGCCCTCCAGTATAAGTTTGCGCTGCTGCAAGAGGAACTGATCGGCGAAAAGAAAAATATCGTCATGCTCAAGCGAGTAGTAGCCCGCAAGGACGAGGAAATCCTCGTGCTAAGACGCGAGACCGCCGACTTGAAGGAGATCGTGGTGACTCGCGAGGAGCAGGATTTGTTCCGCGAGAATAGGATTCTTCTTCAGCGGTTGGGCGTTGGCGAGGACGAGGAAGTTCTGATCGAAGGTGGGCGCATGTTCGTGGCACCAAAGGGCACAGCCAGAAAGAGGAATAAGAATGGCTGAGGCTCTTGTCAAAATTAAAGACGGCTCCCTAATGAACTGTAATGCCGCAGACGCGGACGGGAGCCTTCTCGCCACCCTGATTGAAGCGTTGACTGGCGGTTCGAGGCTCAACGTGGGGCAGTACGGGCGCACGACACACTCGCCCATCAATTATATACTTGGCGGGGGCGGGAATCAGATTGTCGATGACCACCTTGGCGGAATAGATTCAGCGCTCGGTGGATTTTCTCTCTCCCCCCATGCTCTTGGTGGGTCTGACCATTCGTCGGCGACACTGGCTGAATTAAATGCTTTAGTTTCCAACGCAACGCTTGACGATCAAGGATCGTCGAGAACCCCATTGGCGCATAAGGATTCGCACAAGAGCGGAGGAACCGACCCCTTTGCTTCGACTGATCTCTTGGAAGCGGTTGCAAAAAGACTGAGGACGACTACGGGTCCCACCGACCTACTGGTCGGGGCAGTCGCGGACGGCGATATCCTGAAGCGAAGCGGGACGGGATTAGTCGGGACGGATTCACCTGCTTTTAAGAAGCTCACAGTAAATCAAACTGCCGCCGCTGATAGCGTGGATGTCCAAGACGGCGGAACTCAGGTAATGAAAATATATGATGGGGGAATTGTAGATTTCCCGAAGCAAAGCGGGTGTTCTGCCTACAGGAACGCAGCATGGGATATGCCTAACGCCAGCTGGACTAAAATTCCTTTTGATACGGAAGTATTTGATATTCAAGGAGAATTTGATACAGGCACCAGCGGTTTCACCGTAACAAAGGCGGGTTATTATTTGGTGAGCGCTGCTTTTAGAATAAGCGATGTTGCGCCCGACGTTCTTTATAGTATCGCAATTAATGTCGATGGATATAATGTCGGGCAGGGAATTGGGTACGCGGCAGATATTGGGACTAATCAGGAAATAATTAATCCGATGGTCACTGCAATACTTTATTTACCAGTAGATGAAGTGGTTTATATTTACGGCTACCAAAATACAGGCGGGGCAAAAGCAATAAACACTGGTTTGGAAAGTACAAGGGTTCATATTATGAAGTTGGCCTAAACAGAGTTAATATGGGCGATGCAAATGGCAGGTTCCCGCATCTGGAAATTATAAGGTTACTTTAATTTGACGATTGGAAAGGACTGAACAAATGGCTGGAGTTCAATATCCCTACGTCAAGAAAATCGTTGGCGATGCGGTAGATGTTGTCGAGGCTGATGACCATAATAAACAGGAAGAACAGATCGGCGCGATTACTGATGCTCGAGGGGGGACGTGGGCGAATGATGGTGGTCGTCCTACTCCAGACCCGAATAACCCATATCCTGTCGGCTATAACGTTACTCGAGTTGGTTACGAGTATTACAATGGCTCCGCTTGGATTCAGTTAGAGATTTTAGCAGAGAAAGGGGTTGCGAATGGATACGCCCCTTTGGATGGTTCGGCATTGGTTCCCTTGGTTAATCTGCCGGCAACTCCTCCGGCTGTCCACGCTTCGAGTCATGAAGATAGCGGAACAGACGAAATAAACTTGACTGGGCTCGCAGGAGAGTCTGTTACTCCTCAGCCGCCTAAAGCTCATGCGGCGTCACATATGGGTGGAAGCGATCCGGTTACACCGGTGGGAATCGGAGCTGATACTCCCACCGAAAGAAATACTGCTATTTCAAACCACTCAGCGGTTACGGCTGCTCACCATACTAGGCCAGTTGATGGCGAATTATTACCGGCCGTACACAATCCTTCTCATGAGACCGGTGGAGCAGATGAAATAGTTGTGACTGGTTTACTTGGAATTCTTGCTAATGCGCAAATTCCGCAAGCACATAAGGATACACATAAAACGGGCGGATCGGATTCATTCTTAGCGGCTGACTTACTACAGGCAAGGGTAAAGCGCTTGCAGGATGCGGGAGGGATAGACTGGGAATTAGCCACACTTACAGCAGATGAGATTCTTAAAACGAATGCTGCCGGAGAAATCATTTCTGCCCCGCCACCGGCTAAGAAGGTAGTTTTCGCCTTGACAAGGGTTGGAGTGTATGGTGAATTTGCAGTTAATTTAGTTGCGACCGATGGCCAAGGTCATTTTTCTTTTTATATTCCAGATGAATTCGTTTCACTTGTTTCTCTTAAGATTATTGGAATTGTCCAGCCTGCTGCTGCCGGTGCTGGGAAGGATATTGACCTTTTTTCTAATTATGCCCAACACGGTGAGCTTTATAATGCACACGCAGAATCGGAGGTTGCCAATACCTATGATTTGACGGGGTTGGGAGACCGTTTGTGGGAACTTGACTTGAGCCCGGTATTTTCTGTTTTGGCTGCCGGAGATCATTGCGGACTACAAATTGACCATAATTTGATTGGCGGTTCGATAGGTTATCTTAATATTGAGTTAGTTTACGCATAGTGGAGGGGCTATCAATGGCCTTTGACGAATCACGGGATAATGAACGACCCAAGAATCCAATATGTAAATTTTGTCAAACCCGCTTTATTTTACTTCAGGGATTATATCAATGCAAGTGTGGAAAATTTGATTTCTATGAAATATTGAAAAGAAAACAAGACGTCCGAGATGAGGAGAAAAAATAGACATGATAGCCAGAACATTTGTTTGTAAGAAATGTAAAAAGAAAACTCCGGCATTAGTGCCCGCTGGGGCGAAATGGGTTCAGTGTATCCACTGCGGTGAAATGATTCGTATAAAGGAATAGAGTAATGATAGAAGACAAGCCAATAGTGGCCGATTTACAAATGGCGAAAGAAGTTCTCGCCGAACTTGAGAAACGTAAAGAGTCGAGTATATCGTACGGGACCCTCGCGTTCTGGATTATGGTAGTAAAAAAATGCGAGAAAGTTTCGGATGATATTTCGATGCAGGAGTTTTTCAATATTCTTACAAAGAAACCGGATAATCGTGCGGAGGTCAAGGTTCGAGAGGAAGTGGGAGGAGATTGACATGGCTGATATGCCGAAGAAACTCCCGGGTCTTATCTTGGTTCGGTCGCATGCTCAGTTTGTAGCAGAAGGCAAGAAGGCTCTATTCGTAAAGTCAGAGGCATTCCAGAAATATGTTGGTAAGGAAGTGTACGTGGTCGCCGGGGGTGAAGTATGGGCAATTATAACTTTCGCTATTCCGAAAAAGATTACCATCAAACAGTTCGAGTCCATACGACCAAGGCACAGGATTTCAGACGAGGAAAGAAGGGAGTGGTGGGGTAAGAAACGAACTCTTTATTCGTATAAGATATTCGTTGTGGAGTCATTCATTCCTCCACTAAAAGCTGAGTACGAACCTGGTTCGCAAGTATTCATTCGCGAGGTCGGGATTGTTGGATCGGGAGAAATGGAATCTATAAGCCCGACCACAAGAAGGGCCGACCGAGAAGTTCCTCTAAATTCCAGGGATGGAATTGAATCAACAGAAGACTTCATACGCCGACAGCCTCGAATCAATGGTATCAGATATCCATTGGCCAAGACCATTGGTGATTTCATCGAAGATGACACCGATGTGGCAAGAGTATTAGGAGAATCAATGGACAATGCGACCGCGAATGCTCCGGTCGACGACCGCCCAATTTGGCCTGTTAGGCAAGTAGTTCCTGGCTCCTACGCCGAGAAGATAGGGAAAATGCGGAACATCCTTGGTCGATCAAACCGCGAAGTAGTTGATGAGCCTGTATCGGTGAAGGAAATCAGAAAGTCGGTCGAAGGATTAGACTTGCTTTCACGGTTCAAGAGGAAACTGCAAGGCCATGAGTAAAAAAGAGCGAACCGCCAAAGGAGAAGGGGACTCGTCCTTTCTCGAAGTAATCATCGATACCCCGATTAAAAAGAAACTGCGCAAAGCCGGTTTCGATTTCGGTGTCTCGACTTCAACGTCTATATCTACCTCCGCCATGATAGGTGGGACAGAGGTAGTTCAACCTCCGTTTGCTATTGATGAGTGGGCGCTTGCTCCGGAGATATCTACTCGACTGGGCGCATGTATTTATATAAGATCAGTCAACGTGGCCGGACTTGGATGGGCCCTGGTTCCTAAACCTAAATATGCCAGGAAGCTCGCCGGGTCAAGAAAGGAAATGACCGAGGCTGAGAGAAAGGAAGCGGATACATTAACTAAACTAATCGAGGAGGAAAAGGATAGGGTCGACGACTTCCTTGAATCGCCAAACCCAAAGAAGTCGTTCGTGAATATATTAAGACAGGTCATCGCTGATCGCGAGGCAGTCGGAAACGGCTACATGACCGTCAAGACTGCCTTGGTCACTTCAGAGGCCAATGACGTACAACAGGGATGGCCGGTTAGACTTGATAGGTTAGTTGGTCATAATGTCAGGATTACCAAACAAGGAATGTTTGTTGTTGATGATCGCGCCGGCAAAGCCACGTATTATAAAGACTGGGAAGATGATAGGGTTATAAATAAAGAAACCGGAAGGCCTAATATCAACGGTGAGGTTCTTCCTCCGGAGAAGCATGCGTTAAAGGTAATTCATTTTCGAGTTGAAGGATTTCGCGATTCGCCATACGGAATTCCGAGGCATCTCTCGTGCGGGCCAGCCATTGCGGGAAGCCGGTTTGCAGCAGAGCGAAACGCGACCTTCTTTGAGAATGACGCCACGCCCAGGATCGCTATTATTGTGAGCGGACCGGCGAGGCTCTCAAAGGAAAGTCGTGACGACATTCGACAGTTCGTTGAGAAGAAAGGGAAAGGACCAGACAATACCGGCCGGGTTATGATCTTACAGGCTGGCAAGCGCGAAGGTTCATTCGCTGAAAAAGAAGATGTAAAAATCACAATAGAAAAGCTGACAATCGGTGTTAATGAAGATGGTAGTTTTCTTAATTATCAGGAAAAGGGTTCACGAGATATTTCCGAATCGTTCAACCTGCATCCCGTTTTCTTTGAGAAAGACGCGAGCAGAGCATCAGCCAATACCGGTCGCTCGATTACGCTAGAGCAGGTCTTCGGACCAGATATAAATGATGTAGAATATATCCTCAACAACACCATCATGAAGGCATACGGTATAAAGTATATTTGGCTTTCTTTGATTAGGCCGAGGACGATCGACTACGAAGGCGAAGCGATGGTTTTCTCAAGGCTTCAAAGGACCGGAGGGATTACTCCGAATGATATACGGGACTTTTTGAAGTTGCCCAGGTTCAAGGAAGCGTGGGGCGATTATCCACTACCGCTCGCACTTCAGCAGTTAAAGGTTCCGGAGGGAAGGGCAGAAGGATCGTCCCTGGTTTCCGGGCTCTTGAATCTCAACAAAATGATCGAGAAGTCGCTTGATTCCAGGAAGGACGAGCAACTGGATGATATTGAACTCTAGTAATATCGCGTTGCTCAATACTGATATACTCGCTCGGGTTCCGATTCAACAATTGTTGATTTGTCGGGAACTGGTCGAGTCGACCCTTGCTTTGCTTGACCCGTCAATTAAAAAGCAGGGAACTAGATTTCCAGATGATCCGACAAAACGGGAACTTCAGATATTCCAAGACTTGCGTAATAGCCTGGCTTCGCAAGTAAAAGGGAAAGGGACCAAAACAGCAGTCACGCAATTCGTAAATAAAGGGGTGACCGGATCGCCTGGAGATTATTCATTTAAGACGTCCGAAGTAAAGAAACTGGAAGGGGCCCTTTCGACTTTATACGGTCCAGCAGTCGCCAAGGATGTAAGCAAGAATATTCAAAGCATAGTCGAAACCCAGTGGAAGGCTACTCGGCAAGTAATGGCTGATAGTCTCAAACAATATAATCGAGCAATTAAGAGCGGCATGACAAAGATTGATAAGGCGGTAATAAATGTACTAAATAATCAAAACAACTTCTTTATTTCTGGAATGCCTGATAAACTGCTGATCGGACAAATAAATCAAATAGTTGCGGATCACGTCAAGAGCGGACTTGTCAGGTCGGCCCTTGATAAGAGTATTCGCGATACCCTAATAGAAAAAATGCCGATACGTTCGGACGTATATTATCGGATTCTTGCCAATGATGTCTTAAACAGGTCGCGACAATTTGCCCAGGTAAATGCATATGTAGAGGCAAGGGTAAGACGATATGAGATATTTGCAGTCCTGGATGAAAGGACCACGGAAATTTGTGAGCATATGGACGGCATGATATTCGATGTCGAGATAGCCAGAAAAATAGTAAAGGATATAACACAAGCTGGAATTCCTGGAACCGATGCGGAAACAAATGCTTTCAAGGCATTACGTCCCTGGGTTTATTTTGACCAGATGAAGGCATCGGAAGGACGAGATGCTTTGTATATTAAGAATGCCAAGGGAAATCCAGTTTACCTACCCGATAGCAGGTTTGGCAAGGATGGTAAATCTCTTGGTACCAAAGATGAACGGGCTTCAAGAGATGTCCAGGATTTAGCATCCGGCGATATGAACGCCCCAGTGCTCCCGCCTTATCATGCGAATTGCCGAACCACTACAGTAGTTAATGAAGACGATATTAAAACCCAGGAGTGGACGGAAAATATTGCTTCCAATAATATTGCGATAGGCCAGCCTTATTTAGATCCCGGAACTGGAACAAAATCAACGATTAAAAATATAAGGGCAGATAAAGATGGCAATCTTAGAATAATGACAGATGATGTTGCGGTAAGTGGGAAAGAAACAACTGGAATTTTAACTCCTACTCGGTTGCTTATTGATAAAATTCCAGCTATTATTCCTTCTAATATCCCGGAAACTGGAACATTGGAATTAGTGAAAGTAGCAGCCGAAACGAAAGGCGCGAAACAAATAATAAATACAGAAGTTGATCGTTTATTAAATGGAAAATCAATTAGATTTATTGATAAAAAAGGGAACATATCCCCTTTAGCGGGGAAGGACCTTGAACGAATTACTAATATTTTACGCAAGAAGGTCCCATCTGTGGCGTTAAAAGGTCTTAATAATATCACATTATATGAAGAAACAATTCCGGATGCTGGCTCCAAGGCAGTTGGTTTTTATATTAACAAAAGTATTTCGTTGGCAAGAAAATCCCCCGTGGATGGGCGGACTATTTCTTGGAACGATATAAAAATTACATTGTCACATGAAGTTGCTCATCATACTCATGGTGGCTGTTTACACGAAATAAGAACATTGCCGAAAGGCATTTGGAAAAAATGGAGAGATTATGATGCAAAAATTAGAAGTACAAAAGGAGCCTTTGTTTCCAATTATGCTAAAACCAATGTAGATGAACATTTTGCAGAGTCTTTCGGTTATTTTTATGCTGATCCAGAAATGCTTAGATATAAAGCCCCTGGAACTTTGAAATGGTTTAAACAGAACCTTTCAAAGATTGAAGGTTGGGAAAAACCGAGGGCAAAATGATACTAAGAGAAAAAATTTCAAAATGGGCGCGAGATGGGGTCGTGACTCGTACTGGCGGCGATTATAAGGGTGGGAAAACCGATGGGGAAATTCTTTTGAAATTAAATTTGGAATCTTTCGATGATGGTACATTCGAGGAGGCGGTTTTCTTTGCAATATATAAAGAAGGGTTTATTGAAACTATAAAAAATATGAGAGAGGTTACAAAAGAAATAAAAACATTAGTAAAAGAAGAGGCAGAGATTCTTGGAATTATAGGAGGAAATCATGGAACGGATTGAGAAAAGGTTGAGCGCTCTTCATGACGAGGTCAACGATAGGGTCGAGAAGAAAACACACCGAGTGGAATTCTTGAGTGGAATCATGGCGGGGCACCAGCATCGGGTTTCGCTCACCCTTCGTAATGGGAAAATCGTCGGAAATTCCGAGCGGGTGAACGGACATGTCCATAAGGTGGATCAGTCGGTCACAGAGGGAGACGTGCTCGGATTCACCGACGTTCAGGACCAGCACAAACATCGCTTGAACTTCACTGACAAAGAACTTAAGCTCGCTGCAAAGAACGCCAAACAGGGAAAATAGCAAACATCAGGAAAGAATGCTTGAATAACGAGGAGGGATAAAGTAATGCCTTTCCCAAACGAACACGCTGCCAGGCTTCAGGACCCAAAGCGGTTTGACCGTTTTAGAAGGATTTCTGGCGGTAAAATCTTCGGGGGCAAGTTGGAGGTCCCGAAGACGATTGGCATTATATGGGGGCATATAAAAGAAGGCCCTCCCAACGCGTGGGCGGTTCAGGCGCTTCGTTTTCCAACGAAAGACTGGAAAGAAGCTGATGCTAAGAAATGGCTAAAGGATAATAAAATAACCCCGATGACGTTTGAACCGGCGGTCAAGAAAACAAAAAAGGAAATTCTTGGCGTTCATAAGGCTTTACATTCTATATGTGAGCTGGATGATATTTCGATACAGCTTTTCGGGCTTTCGCGTGATTCAATTTATCACTATCATTCGGAGATCATTTCTGCCATGGATGATAGTGGGATCGCACACGCTTCTATTATGCCCATTAGCAAAATTGAAAAGGAGGACGAAGACGAATTAAAGGATATGCAGGAGCATATTCTTGATGAGGCAACCGAAGACTTGGTACCTATTCAAGAGGACGGTGCAATAGACGAAGGGTTATTAAGTATCACTACTCCAATTATTAAAGTGGATGAGGGCGAAAGAATAGTTTACGGCATAGTTCTTGAGCCAAACGTAATAGATACACAAGGGGATATGATTTCAGAAGAAGAAATTGCTAAAGCAGCGCATTACTTTATGGAAAAGGCACAAACTATTGGCTACCAACATAAAGACTTTAAAAAGAAGTTTAACATTATGGAATCTTATATTGCACCAGTTGCCTTTAACTTTTGTGGACAAGAGGTCAGGAAGGGAACCTGGTTGTTGTCTGTGAGAGTTGTTGACGACGGCGTCTGGAAAGAAGTAAAGAAGGGGGAAATAACTGGGTTTTCTATCGGGGGCGTAGGAACAAGAGTCAGAAGATCGTGAGGTAAATCATGTCCTATGAATTCGATTTGAAGGACGTAAAGACGAAGGAAGTCTCTCTGGTGGATCGTGCCGCCATAAAGAGAACCTTTCTTCTTGTTAAACGAAAGGAGGGAGCCATGGGTGGTCAGGGCCAGGGACCGGGCATGGAGGGACCAGATGGAAAGACTGTGGTTTCTTCTTCCGTCCTGAAGGCCGTTATCCAGATGGCTAAGCCGGCCATCGAGCGCCTTGTTTCTCTTGCCTCTGAAATGGAAGAGATGCAGGGTGTAGGGGAAGAAGGCGACCCGACTACCGACAAACAGGAGGGGAGCCAACTTTCGAAGGAAATCGCCACGGAGTTTCGTGCCATCATGGGGATACTGGAATCCGTCCTCCAGAAATACCCATCGGCGGCGCAGAAGAACAATGACCTTGACCCGGACGGAAAAGGAGATCGTGACTTGGAGAACGCAGAACTCGTGAAATCCATCGAGGATCTCACCGTCAACCTGAAGGCGTTGAGCGTGAAAATCGAGGAACTCGAGAAGAAGGCGGCTACGCCTCCGCCCCCACCGGTCTCGGATTCCGATGTCGCTCCCGTCAAGAAGGACGCCGAGAGTGACGCCAGCAAGGAGACCAGGGCGGAACTGACCAAATCCCTGGGAGAAACCAAGGAAGAGGTCAAGAAAATGCTCGATACCAGGGGAGTCGAGCTGACCAAGATGTTCCAGGATGCCGCCAAGGAAGAATTCGGAAAGGTCGTCAGCCGCGTCGAGGCTATCGAAAAGGCGCTTACGGGCGATGACACCGGCAAACCTCCCACCGGAAAGAAGGAGGACTACAAACGGACCTATGGTTCGGAGGACGTGGATTCCAAGGTGACGGAGGAATCGAATCCCTTCGTCTCGATGTTCGAATCCGTCAAGGATTTCTAGTCAAGGAAGGATCAATCCATACTAGTAGTAGGTAGTATTTCTTCAACGGTTTTTCAATGAGAAGGAGAAATGAAATGAACGGGAATGACGCTTTCATCCACAAGGCGGTTACGGGAAGTTCGTTCCTCAACGGCGGACTTCTCAACGCGCAACAGCGTGATGTCTTCCTGATGTACGTCCGCAAGTTCACCAAACTCATTCCGCTCTGCCGGACGGAAATCATGGAAAACCCCAGGCTCGAGGTGCCCAAGCTCCATATCGGCGAACCGATCACGGTCGGTTTGGCGGACAACGCCATCATCAACGAAACCGGGTCCCCGCTCTTCAACCAGATCACCCTGGATACCGCGGAACTCGCTTCCCGGTTCCACATTACGAGACGCGCCATTCGGAGGAACGTTTCGAAGGAACGGATCGTTCAGCAGGTCAGCGAGGCGATGCTGGCGCAGATCGCAACCGACCTGGAGAATCTCCATATCAACGGCGATACGCTCCTCGGCGCAGGAACGCCCATCAACGACCTGCTTCGGGTCAACGACGGGCTCGACAAACTCACCAACGGATCGCACATCGTGGATCTAAACGGCGGATTCGTGAGCAAGCAGCTCTTCGCCAATATGATCCGACGTATGCCCGATTCCTACCAGGACGATCCGGGTCTGCGGTTTTTCATGCCGAGAAGTATCCAGGTGGATTGGGTGGAATTGAACTCCCAGCGCATCGACCAGATTGGAGAGCGCGCCTTCAAGGGGAATATCGAAGCGCCTTTCGGCATTCCGATCATCACCATTCCACTCATGCCTTCCAGGAAACCGGTGGCAGTGACGGTTGCGGTGGCCGGCCATATCATGGGTACCACGCAGGGTCCCTGGAATTTCGTGACCGGAACGAACGACACCCTGGTTATCAATCTCGGGGCGGGCGCCAAGACGGTCACCGTTCCACAGGGAGTCTGGTCGGCTCACGAAGTGGCGGCTTTCATCAGGGCAACTGTCGGACTGGAAACGACTGTCGTCCAGGATGATGGCTTCGGCCATCTCTACATCGAGCATCCGACCAAGGGCTCGGGCGCGATCCTGACGATCGGCGCGGGCAATGGCTGGGCCACCGTGGGGATCGCCGTCGCGGCCTATGTCGGAACCGATGCCGGTTCGGCAGGATCGTTGAACGACGGAGCCATCGTCTGGCTCGCCAATCCCCTCAACTTCCTGTGGGGCAACCTGGACAAGACGGAGATCTACACCGAGTTCGAGAAGGACTATGCTCGGTGGGAAACCGTCGTGATTAACGAGACCGACACCCAGGTCGAATCGCTGGACAAGGTGGTCAAGGGTATCAACGTCCGGCGCCAGCCCTACTAGTCGTAAATCCGGCTAGTAGCAGGAAGTCAACAGGAACTTAAAATAGGAGAGACTAAGATGACCACGATCATAGAGGAGTTGTTCCTCGATGGTGGGGCCGGTTTAGCCCCGAGAGATAACCATCCGTCTCCGACCCTCACCGAGGCCTTGCGTCAGATCGCCGACGACTTCACCGCGATCAACGTGAGGCAGAAAGCGATCCAAGCGAACTTGGATCTCATCAACGTGAGACAGAAAGCGATCCAGGCCGCCATGGACGCCGGGCTTGGTCAGTACAACGCCCACCGGGGAGCCGGGGGCGTTCACATGGCGGCGGACGTGGACAATCCTATCGGATCTCCGGTGGCAACGGACCCCGTCGCCGACATCCTCACAATCCTGAACGAGGCCGTGCTGGATTACGAGGCTCATCGAATCCTTACGGCGGGTGGCGTTCACGGGGCCGCGGATGCAACGAACGTTATCACAGCTACCAGCCCGGCTACAACGGAAGCGGAGACTGTACTGCTCGTCAATGATTTGAAGGCGATGTACGAGGCGCATCGGATTCTGACGGCCGGAGGCGAGCACGCCAATGCCGACACTACCAACACAATCGTTGCGGCGAACGCCACGGACTGGGATAGTGTCGTCACGCTCATCAACGAGATCAAGAACACCACCGGGTTCAACGCGCACATCATCCTGACCACGGGTCCCGTTCATGGTCTGGCCGATGGGACAAATACTATCACGAGTCCAAACGCTGGTATCCAAATTACAGCGCTGTATTTGGAAACCAACGAATTTCAAACGGACTTGAACGCCCATATCGCTCACCTGGGAGTTCACCCGACTGCGGGCGTGGCAAACGTTACGGCTGCGGCGACAACCGAGGCGACTGTCGTGGCTCTTATCAACGGCCTGAAAGCGACGATCAACACGCACGGGACAAGCACTGACGATCACCTTGATGCGGACACCACCGCCGTCGCAGGCACCGCGACCGAGTACGAGGATATCATTGCCGTGGTCGCAGAGTGGAAAGCCGCCTACGAGACGCATGCTGCGAAATCCGCCACTCACTTGGCGGCCGATGCTGGCAATGCAGGGTCTGTGCTTGGAACCGCCGGCGAGGTCGCGGTTCTCGGTACGGGCGCTGAAGTGACCATCGGACTCGTGAAGGGGTAAGCAAGAATCTTCTATTTGAAGGGGAAGGAAATGGCGAACCAGGATCGCGAAATGCGGGGGAAGGAAGAGCAAGTGGCTTTTTTCATTCCGAAGTCTGCTTCGTCTTATGCTTGCTTCGGGCGGGTCGGACACCATTACTCCTTTTCAAAAAAGGAGCCTGCCCGGGTCACTCTGGCTTGCGATATCGAGATGTTCAGGATGAAAAACGATATCGAAGAAACTGATGCGAGCGGGACTCCCCTGGGTGGGGCGAAGTCGACCGGGGTTACGCCACTGAGCTATTCCGGCACCGAACCGCCTACTCCTCTTCCTACGTCTTTCCCGGGATCGACCGAAGTTCTCACCGGGGACAAGAAAAAGAAAAAGAAAAAGGCAGTGGAAGAAGAAGTAGAAGAAGAGGAGGAACTGACGGAACCCGACGACGACGGCGAGGAGGAAGAAAGACCCAAGAAGAAAAAGAAGAAAGGGGAAAAGTCGGGCAAGAAAAAGAAGAAGAAAGTAGTCGAGGAAGAGCCCGAGGAAGACAACGAGGGCTGGACCGAAGACGACGAAGAAGACGAAGACTACTAAGGATAGGAGGGAGCGATGTTCCGATACACAACAATTACTCGGCTCCGCCAGGAAGGGTTCACCGAAACGGAACTGCCTGCTCCCGATGCCCTTCTGTTGATCGCTGAGGCATCTGGTTACCTCTCTGATGCTCTGGGTCAATGGTTCACTCCTGTGCGGAGCCAGAAAATACTTGATGGCATGGGATCAGCCTTGCTTTATCTTCCGAATCGGGTCCCGATTCTGGAGGTACTTAGTTTGGCGCAAATCTCGACCGCTTCAGCCAGTAGGCCGTTCTTAGTTCCAGACAAAGTGGATATTCTACTTGCATCTGGTCCGAATGACATGGCTGTCTTTGATTCGAGTGATTATCAAGTCTATGGTCGATATCTTGAATTACTTTATTCGGAATTCTTCGGAGGAAGGGGAAACGTCCTCTTTGATTGTTACTCCGGATGGATGGATACTTTCTCTGCTAGAAGCGGGACGACGAGACGGATACTTACCGATACTACGACGTTAATTTCAAACGGGGGTATTGATGCAATCCTGACCAGTATATCCGGCTTTCAGGCAAGGGATGTTGTTTTATTCGAGAAGAACGATTCGGGTAGGGAAGTTTTGGGACAGGTAATAGTCAACAGTATCGACGTCGGAAATAAAAAGTTGGTATTTGATGCTATCGAAACTAAGGATGCCCAGCAATTGCCGGTAGGAACAAGGGTTCTTACTTTTGGAGCGATACCAAGACTCATCGAACGAGCGACGCTTCTTTTAGTGAAACGACTCAACATAAGAATAAATACAGACGATTATGACGACGCAGTCATGGCCGGGAAAATTAAGTCGGAGAAAACAGATCGGTATTCTTATACTCTCTTTGGCGACGCAGATGGAGGGGGTGTGGGATTGACCGGAGATTATTTTGTTGATCGGCAATTGTCCTACTATGCCGAACCGCAGATTCACGTGGATTTCGCATGATTCCTTTACGAATGAATCTTGTCGACATCGAGATAAAACTCTTGACCAAAACTGGCAGAGTTCCAGGGGAGAATCGCCCAGCGGTTGATAGAGTTTCAAGAAGGCCCAGGGGACAGAAGACCTGGTCTGGTCCCGATACCGGAGATGTCTTGAATTTTAAGGCACAAATATATTATGATATTCAAGAGGAAAAACTCCCAACGGAAACCGGAAATACTCCTATAACTACCGGGCGTTTGACAATAAGAAAAACAACATTCGATGCACTTGTTACGAAGCCAGGAATTGGTGACTTGCTTACTAAGGTTGCGGGCGATGTCGTAGAGTATGAAATCACGGAAATAAAACATGCAGGATATTTACGGAAAAAAGCAAACTTAATGATGATATATTTTCGCAGGTCCAGGGAATTGTTGAGCAACCCATGATTCAGCGCGTTGGTGACTGGGATAAACTAAACCGATTGTTGACGGTTCCTGCCCTCAACAAAAGGCTGGTTGTCGCTGGGACTATTGCTACTAAGCGCGCTGGGTTATTGGTAGTTAGAAATATTAGAAAAAAGATTCGTGAAGTGACGAGTCCACCGAACTCTCCTATAACTATAAGGCGGAAGGGGAGTTCTAAACCATTGCAGGATAGGGGTGACCTTTGGCAATCGGTTACTTTTATTCCACTTGCTCCGATGATGGGATGGGTGGGAGTTCCGGCAGGAAAAACTAATCGCGAAAGCGGAACATCCTTGGCCCTTATTGCCAGGGTTCTTGAAGGAGGGGAAATAGGCGCTCCACCGAAAGACACAATTATTATTCCAAGATCAGCAAAGGCGCTATTTATTCCGCTTCGTAGGGATGTAAAACCGGGCGAACCTAACTTGGTCTTTGGAGAGGATTTCATACTTGCGAAAGTTGTAAGGATAAGGCCAAGGCCGTTTATAGGTCCTGCTGTAAAGGAAAGCAAGAAAGAAGTGGCGCTTATCTATCAGCAAGCAGTTGCTGCGGCGTTTAACTCCTTCTTGAAATAGAGCAATGCCTACGCTTTACCAAAGTATTTCGGAAATCCAGAAAGTTGAGTTTGCCTGGGATTCGACTAAACTGGAACTGGGCAGGTATGCTCAACTGCTTCCAACCGATGAGGCTGGAGAAGTCTCCTTTGGATCTGAAGGTAAGTTCAGGAGTCCGGCAACCCTGGAGTTCCCGAATGCGGAAATACGTTCTCTTACTTTCCTTTGGTCGATTGAAGCAGACGTAGCCTTTGAAACTGACTCGGAAGGAAATATTCTCGGGTCTCTTGATTTTCAAATATCAAACGATGGAGGTACGACCTGGTATTACTGGAATGCTGGTTGGATGGTTGCTGGCCTCAACGACTGGTCGTCAGAATTCGACATACAAGACAATATTGCTTCTTTCCCATTTGTAACTGGTGGTTATAAGCAAGTAAAAATAAAGGTTCAACTTAGTCCAGACTCATCCGGAATAGCATCACCATTTCTCATTGGCATGTCGATTCATTATGAACTCGACTTCATTCCAGAAGTCGATGTTCTCCAGTCACTTTTTGAGAGGCTAGAGAATGGAATAGAGATACAGACCGAAATAGGAGTAGTGCTCGGGGCTGCTGCGACGACGTTCCCTCCGAATATAAAGTCGGAGATAATGAGCGTGGTCGGTGCCTGGAACGCCACTACCGATCCTGGACGACAGACCAATATATTCGCTAGTTTCACTAAGACATTGGTAGAAACTAAGGAAACCGGGGAGAAAGAATATTCACAGACTATAATCCTTACTGCGAGTCAGGCCATTAACTCTGAAATCCGGGTCGTGCTTAGGGTGAGGATATATCCTTACATTGCTCCTGACGCAGACTATAGCTTTTCGGATGTTCCGAAGTATATCATTGAACTTGGCGATCACGCGGAGGATATGGACTTTCGTAATGATGGATATAAAGTAGAAAAAAATAAGGCCAAGAAAAAAGCAAGAATTAGAAAATTCCCCACTACATACCGGATGCCAATACGAGTTCTTTCATATACACCGGAGGAACTTTTCTCTATCGAAATGAACAGGGCACTAATTCGAGCTTTGACTAACAAAGTGTTGGTCTCCATCGGAACTGGGGAGAGGCTCCCGATAGTGGACGAAGCGGAGTTTGGTTCCGCTAACGTTCCACGGGAAAACCTATCAGTAAAACGTTATACTTTTTCAGTCGTTTATCGAGACTGGACCGATAACGAATATCAAGAAGTTCCATTGGTGGAGACCTTTTCGACAGTTGTAGATAGAGGAGGAAGGAGCTATGAAAGTTCGTAACAACACCAACGGTGATTTCTCGATCGTATTCACCGATGGACATTCAATTCCTCTCAGCCGTGGAGAGATAAGCAGGGAGTTGACGGAGACAGAAAAGTGCGATCCACTCTTTGCCAAGGATCGCAAACAGAGAAGAGTGGTCGTTTACTCCGCCGCCTCTGTGATCGAAGTTTCGTCCAAGGAGAAAACAAAGGAGGCGCCGAAGCGAGCGCCCGCTTCAAAGACGGACAAGAAAACGATCGTCATGAAGAAAGGAAAAAAGACAGACGACGAATAACGCCAAGAGAAGACGACTGGCGGATTCACGGATACTGAGTGGGCATTGATTAAGAGACTGCCCGAAATGCTGAACTAAGAAGATTTTTCATTTGGAGTTATAATCATGCCTGAGTACCACGTTGGGCTCAATCTTCGGGAGCAGTTCGATAACCCTCCTACCATCGAAGGAGTTCCAGTCAGCATCGCGGGGTTTATCATTCGGTCAAAAAAAGGCAGGACCGATAAGGCTGAGTTCGTGACCTCGTGGGAAGAGTTCGAACGGAAGTGTGGAAGCTATTACGGTGGATACGCCGGGCCGAAGCACATTCGTGGTTTCTTCGTGAATGAGGGACGATCGGCTTGGATTTCTCGGGTTCTGACGCCGGAGGTCTTCGCCAGTCTCGTCACCGGGACTGCCAATTCAGCCTTGCTCTGGACTGCCATCCATCCTGGGGCCCAGGGAAATAACCTTCAGATCAAGCTGACCGATCCAGGGTCGGGGCCCTTGCCCCTTGCGATCACCGTGACAAAGACTGTGAACGGGTACGATATCGACGTATCCTTGGAAACGGATGCAGTTCCAGCAGTGATATCTACCGCTAACCAAGTTCTGGCCGCCATCAACGCGCATCTGGAGGCACTCCAGTTGGTGGTGGTTTCCTTGGCACCCGCATCGGATGGCACGGGAGTAGTCGCCGTCCTGGCACTTACGCCTTTGGCGAATGGTTCCGGGCCAGCGGTAGCGGATTCCTGGGCGGATGACTCGGACCAGAACGCACATTCGTTCAAGGTATCGGCAGCAAATCCGGGTGGGTGGGGAAACTTCCTGAAATACACGACCATGAAAATCTCCACCATCACTTCAGCGGTGATTACGGCAGGCGCCACCACGGAAGTCGAGATAACATCGGTCAGAGACTTTGAGGTCGGAGATCTCGTGATTCTGGATGATGGAGTCAACACGGACTATTTCGTGGTCTGGCAGGTGGATACGGTCAACAAGAAACTCAAGTTCAAGTCAAAGGTCTTGAATGGATACACTGCGGGAGCAGTAGTCAAGACCGCAACGACCCACGCCCTGTCATCCACGATCACAACTCCACTGGTCAGCGGGGCAAACCAGATAACTCTTAACAATGCAATCGGGGCAAGAGTCGGAAGCTTGGTCTATATCAATGATGGGACCACCGAGATTACGGTCCTCGTCACAGCAGTGTCGGGGAATACGATTTTCTTCCTTCCGATCACCTTGGGTGCTCCGATTGCTGCCAACTCTCCGGCGACTTCCTTTGAGTTCGATCTTGAAGTGGAGGACGAACTCGGGAATTTCGAGAACCACGAACAGCTTTCGATGCAACCCACTAACGCGCTCAAGTACATCAACATCGTGCTTTCGGGAAGGGGAAATAAGAGCGAACTTATAGAGGCAGTCGACCTCAACCCTTCCAGTACTCCAGCCTATCTCGACTTGCCATTCCCAGTTTCGGCTGTGGCAATGGTGTACGGACTCGATGGGGAAACTCCGACCGATGCCGACTACATGGGAGTTTCCACACCCGGAGCGGAGACCGGTATCCATCGGTTCAAGGGCATCAAAGCGGTTTCGATGATCGCCACACCTGGGCAGACATCGAAATTGATAGTGGAGAATGGAATCAACTGGTGTGATGCCGAACTCCATGCCATGTATGTGGGCGCTATGCCCCAGTCGATTGATTCGGTTTCGGAAGCGATCGAGTGGAGGGACTACACGTTGAGCCTTTCCTCGATGCGTGGGGTGATCTATTTCCCATGGTTGACCATCTACGACCCGGAAACCGGCTATATTCTACTGCAGGATCACTCGGCGGAAGGATGGGTTATGGGAATCTGGTCGAGGGTGGCAGCGGATCGCGGAACCCACAAGGCTCCTGCGAACGAGCGGATTAAAGGCATTGTCGGGTTGACCACGGATGACAAGGTCATCGACTGGGATGATGCTTCGCTTCTTCTCAATCCGCGGGGAATCAACATTATCCGCGAATTCCCTGGGTACGGTATTCGGGTATTCGGGGACAGGACTCTGCTCAAGGAAGGAAGACCTCAACAGTTCGTTCATGTCATGCGAACCACGATTTTCGTGGAGCAGAGTGTCATCGGGGATTCGTTATGGACTGCCTTTGAGCCGAACAATGAGGATTTATCTTCTGACGTGTTCGATCAAATCGGTTCCTTCCTGTATGACCTCTGGAAGGATGGGGTCTTCGTTCCGGAGGGAAATCCCGACGAGGCATACTACGTCTATAACGGGGAAGGAATCAATCCGCAAGCGCAGAGAGATGCCGGAATCTTCAAAACCAAATTCGGCTTCAACGTGGTAGGTACGGCCGAGAAGGTGGTTTTCCTGGTGACCAATTCCAGGGGGCAGCGCTCCATCGAAGAGCAGTAGAATTCGGCGAAGTTCGGTTCGTTTTATAAGGAGTAAAATTATGCCACACGTTCTTTCATTGCCTTCGAGCGGGCAGAAAGCCGGTCAGAGGCTGGACCCCTACGTTGGCTTCCGCTTTCGCGTGATGGCGGTTGGGATTCGATCTTGGCGTGCAGGGTTCCGGTCGGTAGAGGGAATCGAGGAGGAAAGCGAGGTCGTCGAATATCGGGAGGGGACCGACCGGATGACCAAGAAGCTGCCTGGAATCTTGAAGTCGGGCGAACTGACCTTGAATCGGGGCAAGAGCAGGTCGAACGATCTTCAGGTGTGGCGGGCTCAAGTGGAGCTAGTCCAGAAGCGGGGTCAGTACCCTTCGGCGATGTTTAGAAGGATGCTGAAAATCCAGTTGATGGACGACTTCAACAATCGGTTGAAAGGATGGAGCTACTTTGAGTGCTGGCCGAGCAAACTCGGGCATGCTTCCCTGGAAGCCGGAACATCCGACGTCTGGATGGAGTCGGCAGTCATCCAGAATGAGGGCGGATTGCCCGACCCTCTCGATCTCCGACCGCTGTAGGTCGGACGAACTTACCAAGATTGGTAGACCGTTGATAAGGAGAAAGAAAGATGACCGAGGAGAATGGCATGGAAAACGGGAGAGATCCAATTGTTCCGAGCATGGGGTCTCCCGTCCCGGAAATGACCAGCAGAGATGAGAAAATGGAGTTCAAACTTCCTATAGGTTCAGTCGATCTCTCGAATGAACTTTACAGGACGGTTCTGCTGGGACCGTTAGATGGCACGGTTAGGAAGAAAATCGGTAGGCCGGATATCCTCGCGAACCCAGGAAGGGTGGTGACCACGGCTCTTGTCGAATTGCTGGAGTTTAGTCATTTCAAGTTTAACGACAAGAAAGCTGAGAACAAGCTAATGATCCGTTCGATGTACTCGGGTGATCGGGCGGCCTGTGTACTACGGATCAGAGAGTTAACTAAAAAGCAGACGCCGATCATCCAGAATCTCGACTGTCCACACTGCAGCGCTCCTCTTCAGGTCCATACTTCGCCGGCGGAAATCGAAACTATCCCGGTAGAGGAAACGGACTATAAGTTCGAGGAAGGAGAGTGGCTGCTGACTGTTTCGGCGGAAGGACATACCGCCCGATTTCGTTTGGCAAGAGGATTCGAGGAAGAAGGACTTTCCAGGGAGCAAATCCAAAACATCAACGAATCTGCCTATGCAATCGTGACCGCTGCCTGTAAGGACTTCGATGGTCAGCCAGTAGATGCGGATTTCTTCGAGCATCTCGACATAGGGATTTTCGATGAGTTCCTGGGTCGATTCATTGAAAATCAGCCTGGACCAGATACCACTAATTCTCTTGCTTGTTCCACTTGTAGTCGGACATTCGAGTTCGCAGTAGATCCGTCGGATTTTTTATTGCCGACTGCAGGCCTGCGGCGATTTGGCAGACGTGGGAGGAGGTCGGGGCAATAGGAATGCTTTTCAAAGGTTGGGGGTATAAGGAGATATGGGAAATGACCGACGAAGAGCGACGATTCTGGATTGAATACGCTACTCGGTGGCACGAGGAAGTCGCCAGACAATCGAAGGGATAATAAATGGCACTCGGAGTTGGTACAGCGCTTGGACTTGGCGTGGTCTTAACCATGGCGAACCGCTTAAGCGGTCCTGCTATGGCCGCCTCAGCGTCTATGCAAGCGCTTACAATCCAGACCGAGAAAGCAAGGCTTGCACAGTTGCGGTTCGGGGTTGCTACAAGGATAGGAGCCGTAGCACTGATTGGCGGCGCAGGAGTAAGCCTTGCTTTGGTGGGGGTCGTAAAATCAGCCGCCCGGTTTGAGGAGGGCATGGCGAGGGTTGGCGCCATACTTGATCCAACTACTTCTCAACTAAGGACCTTAACTTCTGCGGCGATTGAAGCAGGGATTAGCACTCAGTGGACTCCTCGTCAGGCGACGGAAGGATTAAAAGAACTTGCTACAGCTGGCTTTACTGCGGAAGAAGCAACTAAGGCCCTGCTTCCCGTCCTTGACCTGGCTACAGGATCGCTAGGTCAGCTTGGTGTGGCTGAAGCAGCAATGGCGGCTTCAGCAGCCCTTCGGGGATTTGGGTTTGATGTAAAGGAGGCAACAAGTGTAACTGATAAACTCTTGCGAGCTACACAGCTTTCTAATATCCAGGCGCGTGACCTTACTGTCATGCTTTCCAGGGTTTCGGGTAATGCCAGGGCTGCCGGACAGGAGTTCGAACATACGGTGACCGTCCTGGGCGCCTTGCGGAATACTGGTGCTGAGGCATCGGTATCTGCTACTACTTTACGATCAGCGCTTCGGGCGATTACCCAGGAACAGGCATCGCGGACCATGGCGCAACTTGGCGTTTCCCTCTTTGATGTAAGGGGAAACTTCAGGGATTTAGCCCCGGTTATTTTCGATCTTGAAAAGCGTTTAGCGGGTGTGACAGAGCAGGAAAGACAGGCTGCATTAATGTCGATATTCGGCGCCAGAGGTTTGAATACTTATAACGCAGTCGTTGGTATGGGCGCCGATAAATTCGCCCATATGGAACTCGAGTTGAAAACAGCTAATGGAACCGCCGCCGAATTTAGAAAGAAGACTCTTGAACCATTAACAGGCAGATTGATTCTTCTGGGTGGGTCGCTTTCTACCCTTGCCACTCAATTTGGGACTCCGTTGCTTGGTCCAATAAAAACCCTCGTAACTATATTTACGAAATTCGTTAACTTAATTATAACTCTTACGACGTGGTTCCCACGAACAACCAAATTAATTATGTTGGTGATAGGACTCGGGGCCGTTCTTTCGGTATTGATCGGGACCATGCTCTTGCTGGGAAGCGCTATAATTGCCTTAAATATGAAATATGGATTGCTCGCTAAGGCAAAGGCTGCGTATTTGATAATTAGCAGGTTGATTCTTGGAGTAGAAGGATATACCAGGTTGCAATTGCTCGGACTAATTATAGCAGAACAATTTAGGATTACACAGACTACATTGATGAATGCCAAGATGAAGATTCGGCTTTTACTTGAGTCGCTTCTTGGCATTGGAATATCATCCAGAACATCTGTTACTTGGGCCGCAGTATCAGCTTCCACGGCCGATCGAATAGCTACAGTCGGTAATAGTATTGCCCTTACAATAAATAATGCCCTTCAAAGGCTTAGTACTGGGCTTCGATGGGGAAATATAAGGGCTACTTTATTTCAGGCTAAAACAACTGTAATGAGCAGTACGGCGATGCGAGCCGGAGCAGCCGGGGCTGGACTATTGACCGGAGCATTAAGGGGGCTTTGGGCAGTAATAATCGCCAATCCGATATTAGCGCTTATCGCAGCAGTCCTATTGGCTATCGTAATCGTAAGTAAGATAGCAAGGGCCTTTTGGGAGGCAAAGGGATCGGCACAGGCTTTTTGGGCTTTTATTTTATTCGCTATATCGCCTATACTCGGAACTCTTATTATTACTGCTAAGATGTTTGCCGTCGCATGGAAACAGAACCTCGGAGGAGTACGAGAAGCATTCTTTACAATGAAGAAAGCAATTGGTTCCATATTCGCACCGCTGGGCAGATTGTTTTCGGCTATGGGAGGGATAGGACCACTGGGTAAATTATTCAAATCAATAATGACAGTAGTTATGCTTCCATTCGCTAAAATGTTTGAGGTCATGGCATTCTTTGCAGCTGTTAATGGGGCTGTAATTGAAATTATTGTACAGGAAATGGAAGCGGCATTTGCGCCTTTGGTTCCTGTCATTGATGAACTATCGTCAGCATTCGATGCGCTTGGAGTGGCCTTATTTGGTAGAGGAGGAAGAAATATATCCTTCTGGAAAACTTTCGGAGTAATTACCAGAGCGATAGTAAGGGGGACTCTCGTCCCGATGGCTAAGATAGTTGGTTGGTTAGTTGGCGTATTCACCACCCTTACCCGCTGGGTAACGAATCTTGTCGATCCGCTTCAACGGGTCGCGAAACTGGTAAAAGATATATTCATGAAGGGAACCCCAACCGGTTGGCTGCTTGGGGCGATCGGCTCAGTAGTTGGACTCCAGCATGGAGGAATTGTAACTAAGCCTACTGTCGCGGCATTGGCAGAAGAAGGAAAACCCGAGATGGTATTACCTCTGCCAACCGGGCTCACACCTAAGGATATAGCACAAGTATTTAGGGCAATTACCCAGGGACGTGCTCCGGCAATGGCCGGAGCCGGAGCCGGGGCGCCCACGACAATAGTAATTGAAAATCGAATTTTCCTGGATGGTAGAGAAATTCAAAGACAAACCAAAGAACTTACCGACCTTCAGAATTTGAGAAGCTTCTACTAAGGTGAACTATGCCTGGTAACGAACTCGATCTTGAGGGGCTGCGAAGCGATATCGTGGGTTCGCAACGTGGAGTGATTGAAAAGAAGCCCCGTAATGTAAAAACAAATGCCAGAAATAAAATTGGCAATAAAGTTGTTTTTCGTGATGAGCAAAATCTGGATGATTTTATTGAGTTAGACTACAATCCTACGACTTGGCCCTTTGAAAAGACCATTGAGTTTAATGATAAGCATATTATTGGTGGAGATGATGCAATTGAGTTTAAGGGAATAAAAAAGTCAGAGTTTTCTCTTGAACTTCTTTTCACCGACTTTGGCTTTCATGGGTCGAAACAGGGGTATAAGGATTCGGTCGTCGGGAAACTAAACTGGCTTGATTCTCATTCTAATCCTGGATTGTTCTTGATAGATGATAGGTTTGTTCGGACTCCTAATGTAATATTTATCGAAAAGGGAATCGAAGCGCAGCGAGTAGTAATCACTAAGATATCGGGGGTCGAGGAAATTCAAGATTCACAGTTTAGTCCGATTCGGGCAAGGGTGTCCGTGACTTTTAGGAAGGTAATTCGTCCTCGACAGAAGGGGCAGGATCGGAGGAATTTCTGATGTCTATATTTGAAGGATCGAGATACATCCGTGGAGAGAATGGAAAAAAGATTACTGCGAGCAAGGTTACCAAAGATGGAAAGACTATTACGTTTCTACATGATAGAAGAATGTTTATTCAGAAGGATATGAAGGAGACTGTTAGTATTCACGAAACAAACCAAAGCGATCTTCTTGATCTTCTTTCTCATAACTCTTGTGGAATATCAACAAGGTGGTTTCTCATAGCGGATATAAACGGAATGTTCTACCCAGATGACGAAATTGACAAGGGACGAATTCTTCTAATACCAAGTTTTACTGACTTCGGTTCCGTATGACTCTGCGAACTTTTCAGCCGAAGGTTTACCTCGATGGCCAGGAGCTTGAGGCTCTTGGTTTGAAGGATCATCTCTTCTCCGTCGAGATTCGACAGGATGATTGCATGGCCGACATGGCGATTGTGGAGCTATGGAATAAAGGCAGTGCAATAACTGATACCGATATATTTAGAGAGCGAGGAAATCTTGACGTGTGGATCGGGATAGGAGGAACGTTTGAATATATGGGACGTTTTATAATTCAGCGTCCTACATATGGTTTTCCAGAAAGAGATGCCCCGACTATTCGGCTGATCGGATTTGATGAGTCAATTAAATTGAAAGAAAAAGGAGAACGCAGAAGGACGTTCAGGAATATAACGGACTCCGAAATAACGACACAAATAGCTGCTGAATATTCTTTGCTTTCGGAAGTCGAAACCACACAAGAAAGACGTTCACAAGTAAACCAACTCGATATGTCGGACCTTACATTTCTTGCGAAGTTGGCCAAAAGAAACGGATATATTTTATACATTGAGGATAAGACTCTGCATTTTCATCAAGTTAAGTTTGATGATACCAGGCTTGAATTGAACTATGGAGAGGGAGAAAATGAACTAATTGATTTTTGGCCTACTAAAACTCTTCTGAGTACTGCCAACACATTTATAACATCTATCCTTGACAAAGACCTCGGTACAGTTTTGACTGCTCGATCTATTGTGGTTCCCGATGCATTCACACAACAGGAAACAAGAAGTTCTCCGACCTATCGAGCCCCAAGTTCAGTAATCATACCGTCTCCGACAAGGTATATTTCTCCAGTGGATGGGGCTACCAATGTTATGACCCTTCAGGACCTGGCAAACCGGAAAGCTCAGAAGGATTTGTATGTACTTTCTGGATGGGGGAAGACTAACGGTAACCCAAAGATAAAGGCGAGAAGAGCGGTTCGTATATCGGGTATTGGGCATCTGTCGGGATATTATTATGTGAAGAGCGTGATGCATTACCGGGATGATTCAGAAGGATATATAACCAGGTTCTTTGCTGTAAAAACCAGAATGGGTCTACAGAAACGTTTACCTCCAAGTATAGCGGGAAGTCAGACCCCAAGCAACCGGAATCCTGGGCAATCGGTTCAGCCTGATGTAATTGCAGAGGTGTCGTTGTGAGTTTATTCGGTAAATATGCCGGTACAGTGTTCGATAACAATGACTCAAAGATCCTTGGACGAATTAAAGCATATGTGCCCAAGGCCGGCTTTGTTGAATTTCCTACTGACTGGGCATTGCCGAGTTTTCCATTTCCAGGGATATGGTATACCCCAAAAGTTGGGGCTAAGGTATGGATCGAGTTTGAAGCCGGCGATCCTGATTCGCCTATTTGGTCCGGTGCATTTTTAGGGGCTCCCGGTGGTGCCTCGGAAGCGCCGGCCGGCTCCGGGTCACCTGGTGATATCGTTGCTGAAATATTGGCTAATATATATATAAAGGCGGGCAACAACTGGGAGGAGCAAGCGCTCCTTCGGATAATCGAAGCCGCAACGATTAAACTTGGAAGAACCGCTGTTCAAGGATTGATACTCGGATCATTTGGATTGAACAAATATAATTTTCATACTCATCCGATAACTGTGGGAAGTCCGAGCGGTCCACCGCTTGCCCCTGCTATATTTGTTCCGGCAACAGATGAAACACAGAAAGTGAAGGGTGAATAATGCAAATAGAAGAAATGCTCCGATCACTCCCCGAAGAGTCAAGGGAGAAAATCGTAGCGATATTTCGAGACATGAATCAAGAGTCATCGCCCAAGTTGCAGAAGCAACTAGATGATCGGTTAAGGAAATTGAAAACGAGGCTTCAACATATTAGAAGCAGGGAAGCCGCATTAAAAGATAAACTCTCTTCGGTAATCGAGGCCATAGGGGAATCGAAAAGGCATAGCGTAAATCAAGAAGAGATACGGCTACTCGAAGACTGGAGGGATGAACTCCTGGGAATGCTCGATAAAGTAAACTGCAAGGAAGTGGAAGAACAAAGGGTAGGACTTTCTAGTATCTTAAACAAGATACAGAAACGTACCCCATTTATCTTCAAACTAATGAAGGAATTTGGCGATGGCATTAAATCGTGAAATACTTGGTCGTGGTTGGAAGTTTCCCTTTCGAATAGGAGGGAACTCGATTTCTCATGATGGTCCTGAAGCATCTAAGTTCGAGATGCATGTAATTGAATGTCTCCAGCACTTAGTGATGACTTCTCTTAAAAGTCGTAGATATAATCGGGGTTTTGGTTCAAGACTTTTCGAACTTTCTTTTGAACAGTTGACAAAGGCGCCCGGATTAGCGGTCAGATTTTTGACGGATTCTATAGAGCAAGAGCCTCGGTTAATTCTGTCGAGCGTTCAGACCAGGGTAGCTGAGGATAAATCAATGCTCTACGTAGAAATGACTATTGACTTTGTAAATACAATGACCAAGGCGAACTTGGTTTTTCCTTTCTATAAAGGGGATACTGGCAGACCAACGCTGGCGGAAGTCAGAGTTACGCTTCTTTGAGGTGAAAGATGGGAGCGCCATCTACCGATTATACAAGCAGGGAAGAGGACGCCCTGAAGGATGAAATGATCCGACGGAAACCCTATACTACGCCGGAGTGGACCGATGACAATCCGTCTGACTTGGGCAACGCTTTCTTGGATGAAGTCGCAGCAGCGATCTCCGTGCTTCACTATTACGTGGATCGGGCGGCCATGGAAGGGTTCGTCGGAGATGAAAGGACTGGCTGTATAAAACGGGAGAGCCTGGAAAAAATCTTCTTCTTCTGGAATATTCCAGCTGCTAACCCGGCGACTGCCACTTTGAAGTTTTCTATCATTGCGTCACTGAAACAGGATATCTCCATCCCAGCGTTGACACAATGTCAGACCCTTTCCGATCTATCACCAATATATTTCGAGACCGATATTACCGCGGTAATGAAACATGAATTATTGACCGCAGATACTGGAGGGACCGATCTAATCAATTGTAGTTCGACTGGATTCGTGGTTGGCCAAGTAGTTGAAATAGGGGATAACGTGACTGCCCCTATTCAACGGACCATTATAAGTAAGCCTACTTCTACCCAACTTCAGCTTAACTCAAACGTTCCGTCAGGATATTTGGTTTCGTTGGGTGCATATGTATCGGCTTTGGATATTCTGGTTGCTGCGACTGAAGGAAAGTCTACCACGGAACAGATGGACAATTCGGATGGATCACAGTTCCAACAAATGCGAACTGTTTCAACAAAAATAATAGATAACACATTATACCTTCTTATAAATGAGGGAGGTGGGGATGTAATTTGGGCATCAGTGGTTACCTTTTATCAGCAAGTATCTACTGATGAGGTTTTCATCTGGAAGAGAAAGTGGGATGATACCGTTGTTATGATCCTTGGCAATGGTGCTCAAGGAAAAGTCCCGGTGGCTGGAGCAACCATCCAGGCTGCTTTTAGAGAAGGCGGAGGAGCAACCGGGAATGTAGGGGCCACGACTATTAAACAGGTAAACTCTCAAATATTAGTTGGTGGTGCTCCGGCAAACTTGGCAGTGATAAATCTAGCAGCTGCTACAGGCGGTGCGGATTGTATGTCCCTTATCGAAGCAAAGATAAGAGGGTCAGAAATACTCAAAACAAATGACCGGTATATTAGCAAAGCCGACTATATTACTGGTGCGAAGTCGATATCTGGTGTGGGCAATGCGAATGCCGTTAGGGTCACGGCTCCAGGGGCTACCTACAATGTGGCAGTATATATTATTCCAACTGGGGGTGGTCTTCCATCATCTACTCTCAAGGCCGCCGTAAAAGTCGAGCTACTGGCCAAGGGAAGCATACGGGTGGCCCCTGAAGTATTCGACCCAGGATTGGCACGGATTGATATAGGTGGAACAATTCACATATTCGCTAATTATGTTCAGGCATCAGTTACACAAGACGTCGACGTCGCTCTGGCAGAATTCTTTCAAGCGACGAACCAGGAATTCGGGAAGGCTATCCGCGAATCGGATATAACCAGGGTGATTGATGAGGTTGTCGGTGTTGACTATGTTGATATCACCAAACTTACATTGCTTGTTAAGGGAAGTGATGTCTCCCTGGATCGTTGGACCGGAAATGCTACTTTTGGTGACATTGCAGTTAGTGGAAATGTAGTAAAAGAAACTTGGACGATTACTCTTATTACATCCAATACATTCAACGTGAGAGGTTCGCTTTCTGGATTACAAACAAATATTGGGGTACTTGATTCATCTTATACCGCTGATAACGGACAGATAGTCTTTACCATTGCTTCGGGCTTGACTCCGATGTTAGGGGGAGATAGGGCATCATTCCGAACCGCTGACTATAGGGGGAATGTTGACGTATTAGAAAATGAAATTGGCGTTCTTGAGCGTAACACCCTCTCCTATACGGGAGGCGGCTAATGTCTTTATATGGAACCCCTTTATACGGTACTTTCGTCTATGGGACTTCACCTATAGACGATCGTATCGTTATTGGTCTATCCGCCACCAGAGCGATTGAAGGCCCGCAGATAATTCTACGTTGGACTAAACCGGTTGACTATACCAATGTAACCAAGCTCAGAATAGTTCAGAAACTCGGATCGTTTCCAGAAGATGAGAATGATGGGCTTAATATATTCGAGACTTCCGATTCGACAGTAGAACGGTTTACCGATTTTCCTAGTTTGGCACCGGAGTTCTTTTATTATAAAATATTTACTGAATATTCCAGCGCCTGGTATTCTGGAATAGGCGCAGAAGCTTACGAACTAGCCCATGACACCAAGTCGGAAAAGAAGGACAAGTTCTTTTTGGAATTAGCCGAGATTCATAGGACTTATGACAAGGCAAGGTTCGGGTCTGGACAGCGTGTCCTTAGTCCAACAATGTTAGACGCATATGAGAAAATAATGTTGTCGGAAGATGGATTAACTGACCAAGGGGAACTCCAGCGTTTTCTTAAGCTCTTCAATATATTCTTCAATGAACCGCTTGCCTTGACTAGAGCAATAGCAACCAGGGATGGACTTGGGGTAATCCATGATGCAACAAGAACGTCGCCTCAATTTCTGAGTCTTATTTCTGCTCTTTATGGATGGGCATATAACTGGGATCTCCCAGTTGATGCCGCAAGGGCCGAAGTTCTTGGTCTGCCAGACTTATATAAAAAGAAAGGAAGGAAAGACGTAACAACCTCCCTTATTGATAATATCTTTACTGGTCATACCGTAACGATCGTCCCGATGGATGAGGTTATAGATATGAACGGATATCCGAATGGTTTCCTTAATACCCTTGACTTACAAGGGGAAATAGATTTCCTAACTGAAAATAACATTTTCTATGTCATAGCTGATCTAACCGATGGTTCGAGCATTGGATTTAATAAGGTAGCGATTGTCGTTATTCCTAATGCGACAAAACGAATAAAGGGATCGCAGGTCAGGAAAGTTGAGAATATTATTGATGACTTTTTCAATATTCTGGATGATATATATTTCATTATGCATGAAACATTTAACCTAAATTATCCAACAGACTTTACCACCGCAGGCGCAGCTTTCTTAACATCATACTTCCCTTTGCCGAACCCCAACTTATCTCAAGGATTCGGACGTTTTGCACTTGGGAGTGGGCTATCAGTTTGGGACATATCAGGAACTCCCACCCCGCCGGTAGGAGCAACGATATTAGTAAAAGAGCTATACAGAGAGTTTCCGAGGAATTGGGTTTATTTAGACGGGTCCGACAATCCAACCTTGACCCCAACTAAGAAGGTTCTTATTCGGTGTTTCATTGATCTTAATACGTTTACTAATCTTGAATCCAGGGAGGCAGGGCAATTTGCGAGTGATTCGACATCAGCGCCCGACACTGGAACGCTTCTCTGGGTGAAACGCTTTCCTCTTCGTTTCATAGACGATCGGGTTCGTTACATAGTCGATTTCAAGGTAACGTTCCCATAGAAGGAGAAAAACGATGGGTCAGGCACACGCGAACGTTTCCAGGGATATATATAACGAACTGCTTGAATATTTCATAGCAGTCTTTCAGCAGGGTCCGAATAAGCCACTCGTTGATGCAGATATCAACGATGTATTGAAGTCCATCTATCGTCAGATCCGCCGAACCCTGGAACTTTTCGGGGATGGCTCTCCTGACGCCAATGCTTTCTTGATTGCTCAGTCGACTATCAATAACGTAAATAACTTCGCAATCAAAGGCGGCGGCGGAAGCATGGCGGTCGATGATGCAGGAAGGATCGTGGCTGCTGGACATCTTGGAAGACTCTGGTACACATCTATCGAGTTCGATTCAATTAACGTCGACGCCGAAACTCTTCACGATCGTTCGACCGCTCTTACGGCAACAAAGCTTACAAATACCGGGGCGAATTGGACTGTGAATGAATTCGCAGGTAGGACCATCTATCCGAATACAAGGGTGGCGACTGGCTTCGCGATCATTTCAAATACTCAAACAGAGATAAATATCTCGGGCGGAGATATGACGACTGTGGCCGCAATGGATGATCCTTTCAGGGTTGCTCCATCGACTCCAGGCGCTCCAAGACCAGACGTGATATATCTCGATGTATACCTTGATGAAATCGACGAACTAGAAGATCCGAATCTTGAACATCCTCTTTCCGGTGGTTCGTCGTTCGTATCGGCTCTTCGATATAAACTGAAACATGTTCTTCACGTCAGGGAGAACTCGACCGGTATCCCTACCAATGGATTCCAAGACCCAGACCAAAACCTTCATTATTATATCAAGTTGGCGACCCTAACTCGTGACGCGAATAATACTATCCTTACCGCCGAAATTGCTGACGAAGTAAACCGAGACATATATCCGGTCCAGGCGATCCGAGACGAAATTAAAACTGCCAGAGGAACCGAGGCGACACTCGATGATAGGCTGGATGTTTCACTTAACGAAGATGGTTCTCTTAAGTCGGTCATTATCTTCGATGCAAACATAGCTCCGACTGCTGATATCGACCAAACAAAAATCGCGAACTCTGGAGTGTACGACGATACTTATGTCGGAGTTCCTAGTGATCTTGAAGATGATCTTAACCGGCTTCGTACTGAAATAAAAATCACTAAGGGAACTGTTGGATGGGAAACCCCACCTACCAGGGATGTAGAAACTCTTGATACTGATTTGGCTGCTGCCGAAACAATTCTGGATGATGCAAAGGGAAGTAAGACCGATCTTGACGATAGGCTTGACGTTTCATTAAATGAAGATGGAACCCTGAAGCCAGTTTCTGTATTCCCTGGAATTCCAAAACTGGCTGCCGAACAAGCAATGGTATTTTATCCGAAGAACTCGAGCCCGTATGATACTTACCGGCTGCATCAAATGAGAGGTACGTTTAGAAAAACCGTTGGAGGGGTAAACTATGGCCCATATCATGACTACGGAAGAGATTTCGGAGCCTATGCTCTTGACGTAGCATTTGCCGGTGCTTATGGCCCAGGCGCAAAAGATAATGATCCGGGACATGCTGCTGGTCCACAGGCGGCATGGTATTACGTATATCTTATTGGGAAAGCAGACGGATCGCTTGATCTTGTTTATTCTACTGCAGCAAGACCGCCATGGGCTTCTGGCCCACTTCTTGATAATTCTTTATTTGATTTCCCTGCCGCTGGATGGATTTACTGGAAGTTTGTCGCAGCAGTTTTAAATCTTTCTCTCGGTTCGTGGGAGTTGGCCCAACTTCGGAAAATCGGCAACCACGTCTCTTATGAATTGGGGCAGCGAGCAATAGCGGAAGGGTCATTTGCAGATACCGGTTGGCTTACACTTTCGCTTGCTAGCCGGGTTCCTACGACTTCGATGAGAGTAAATGTTTCTGCATTCGTAATCGGGAAAGATGGAACGCAACAGCTTTTTCTTCGACCTCCAAATCCAACCCCTCCGTCAGGAGGGATTCCTGGGTTGCACGAGATTCCTTCATGGCCGGCCACCGGGCTATCAATGGACTATCAACTTCATACTGCATCCTTTACAATATCCCCCGGTCTTGACTTTTGGAATAACGTCGTAGGTTGGGTTGATCTTAACGACCTTCAAGAAATAGGGCTACGTCATATCGGGGCAGGAACGGATCATAATGCATATGTCGATGTGTTGGGATACGAAGAATGGACCGACTTTGAATCAACTGCTTTGACTTGGTAATTAGTGAAGTGAAAGGAAATCACATGTCAAATGGTGCCGAACATGACAAGCTTATCGAATTCAAAGCGGAGGTCAAGTCGGATGTTAAATACCTCCGCGTTGATATAAATAAGCTTACTGATGCAATAATCAGTCTGACCAAAAAGGTGAATAATCAGTGTACCGAAATAGCAGTGCTTAAAACCAAGGTCGCTATATATGCTGGAGGGATAGCGACCATTATATCTATTGTAGCAGCAATTCTTTCGGCTCTGTTGAAAGGTTGAGCTATAATGAAACCGAAAGTACTAATAATAGAAGAGAAGAAACGTTTCGCGGAAATAAAGAAAATCCTCAACGGTTGCGATGACTGGGAATTGACCTTTGTAGCAACCGTTGAAAAGGCGTTGAATATTCTGGAGGCAGGACGGGTTGCCGTAGTGGTCTGTTCATTGAATTTCAAAGGAATAGATTGTCTATCGTTTCCATACGAAATAAATAAGAACTTCGAAGACATCAATGTAATACTACTTGATATGCATGGTAAAGATTTACCGAGGGAGATATTCCTACGCACATCAGCCTTTGACCTCGTTCAGTGCGAACAGGATTGTCAGGGATCATCGGGCTTGGTTGAAAGCATAGAAGTCGCAGTCAAAGCAAAAACAATGAGGGATACTGGTTCGATAAAACGGCCCGTTTTTGAAGGAGGAAAGACATGAGATGCCTCGCTATTCTGGTGCTCCTTTTCCTGGCATTCGGAATGGTCGGATGCCCCACTCCAGCGAGCTATATCAAGGCCACCGAACTTGGCCTTGAAAACTCGATCAACCTCGACAATAACGTGGAAACCCTCGGACTCAATTACTACCGGTTCATTTCAGAAGATACCAAGCGACTGGTAGTAGTAGGGGAAATGGAGGAAACAGCCAGAACTGAAGTGCTCGCGCAAGTCAAAGATCAATTGGCTGCCATGAAAGAACAATCACTTATCAACAAGGAATTCGTGGCCCTTGCCCATGACCAGGCTCATGCCGAAGGGCTTTCAATCGAGGAGGTTCTGGCGACCATCCAAACGATCAACAAAGCAACGCCGGAAATCCTTGAGTTTTACGATAAATTGAAAGGAGGGAATTAATGTCCGAGAAAGAAAAGGTAGGACTGAAATTCACTTCCGCCAAGGACTATTTCGCCGGCAAAGGGCTTAATCCTGGAGTGGCGAAAAACTCCTTCTCAATAAGAGACGCAGTGGCGATCCTGGAGAAGGCAGCGGCTGATCTCAAGGAGGCAAGATTGACGGAAAAGACTATCAAGGATGTGGTCAACCAAGCGTGGGGTTTATTCAAGATTCTGGCGTAGTTTTCGCCAACTTTTCAGCAATCCCGTAATCTGTGTCGATTACCCTAGCCCCTTTCAAGAACACGGAACGGGAAGTCAAAAAACAGGGGGTTTCGCTAAGAAAAGCCTAGTGATTTCCCCTGTTTTTGGGAGGGTTGGCTCGAACTTTAGAAATTCGGGAAATCCTGAGAAGGAGGAATCATGGTACTGGCAGACATGGGAGAAACCATTTCCACTATACGGGATGTCATAGTTCTACTGGCGCCCATCGCGCTCATTGTTCTCACTATCTTGGTCAGAAAAGGAATGGTCTCCAAGGCAGTCGCCCAGGATGCAGAGAACGTCATCCGGGTTCTGACTGATTCGGTGGAAACGTTCAAGACGGAGAACAAACCGGCATCGAAAGGACTTACTGAGCTCATCGAAATAAAAGCCGGAGGAGCGAAAATCCAACCGGTGCTGGATGAGTATCTGAAGAAGTTCGACCGTAACCAGTAGGGTTGGTAATTCGACGGTTATGATTTCTGGAGCCTGCCGGAAACAAATCGGCCCCGTGGTCCATAGACCCATAATCCCCTTCGGGTTATGGGTCTTCTTTTTTGTAAAAAATATAAACAAGAATTAAATAATAAGGATATATTTACTATAGGAATTCAAAACCGAAGTAAAGGAGAACCGTATGCCAATTCGTTACCGGGACATCGACAAGGAAAAAGAGTTACTGGGGATCATGCTTAAGACAAAGAAGTTTAACCGCGATGAAACCATTTCGAGCCTTAACGTCTCGACCTTTACTACTCCTGCTACGCAAGAGCTGTTTAGGCTTATTCGGGATTATAACACGCGATATTTTGCGCCTATAAATCCACAGATAGCAAAGACCCTGGCTGATGAATCCGATAGTCCGCATAAACGTAAGATCGGGAATCTCGTCAAATCAATTACGCGACTGAAAATAGAACCCAAGGCTATACAATATCTGGTAGAAGAACTATTAGTACATGAAGCCTCGCGGGATATCCAAAAAATGCTATTGACTGCTAAGGATATTTTCAAACAGAACGGAAATCCTTTTATGGTAAAGGATTATCTATTTGATGCGATTACCCAACATCAAATAAAGATCGGAAAAGAAGTTGAATTTGTTGATGTAAGAAGAGACTTCAGGGAGCGGTTAAAACAAATAAAAGCACAGATAAAATCGGGGGAGGCTCACCGCGGGATTGAATCCGGTATAGATGATAGATTTGATGATGAAACCTCTGGTTATAATCCAGGGGACTTAATTATATTCGTTTCTCAAACCTCGGGTGGGAAATCAATTACTATGCAGGACCAGGCAGTTTACATCGCAGTTGAGCAAGGAAAGAAAGTGGCCTATATTACTAATGAAATGACGCCCCGTCAGGTAGCCTTCCGAATGGACTCCCGTATATCGGAAGTCCGTCACAAGAAATTCAAAAAACCTACCCTTATGCGTTCTATTGATCTTGAGAAATGGAAAGTCTCTATAAAACAATTATCTAAAAACCAACTCATTGTTATCGGCATGACCGGAGGTAATTGCTCAGCTGCTGCTATTGACCAGAAACTCCAGGAGAAAGGGTTTGAGCCTGACATTATTTTTATCGACTATGTAAATAATATGGTTCCTAATTCTCTTAGTGGTCGGCAGACTCTTTCTTTGGATTGGCAGCCACAGGGACAAATTCTAGTTGAATGTAAAAACATTGGACTGAAAAGGAAAATCCCAGTCATTACGGCCGGCCAGTTGAAGCCGGAGGCCTATGACAAAGAAGAAATAACCGCATCTGATATCGCTATTAATAAACAGGCCCTTCTTCACAATGCCGACGTCCTGGTCGCCATAGTTCAAACTCGTGCCATGAGACTCCGAGTTCCGCCTCGTGCCCGTATTCAATTCTTGAAAATACGCGAAGGTAAAGACCGAGAGTATATAGAAATACTTCCTAACTTTGGAATTATTCGTATAAATGATTCTCGAATAAAAAGAAATATAATGAAAAGAAAGAATAAGAAAAGAAAATAAGAATAAGAAATGAAAAGAAAATAAAAGATTAAATATGAAATCTTAGTCTAAGTCTATAGACTAAGGCTAAGACTAAGGCTAAGACTTAGTTTCCATCTTTCTTTCTTTCTTTGTCTTTATCTAATCTTAGGAGAACACTATGACACCAAAACAAGAAAGACAACTGCATAGACTTAGACATAAATATAGTAAATGTAAAAATTGCGATCTATATCTGCTAAGAACAAAGATTGTCTTCGGAAAGGGATGGTGTAGTAAAGGAGTAATGATACTTGGCGAAGCGCCAGGTCCAGAAGAAAATAAAGCAGGGGTACCATTCATAGGAAGAGCCGGAAAAATGCTTGACAAACTTCTTGAAATAGCTGGATTCGATAGGAACGATTGCTTTATTTTTAATTCGACTATGTGTTATCCAGGTAAGAAGGATTCGGGAGGATTTAATAAACCGGATGAACTACAGATAATTCGCTGCGTGGTTAGAATGAAGCAGACTATATCAATTCTAAAACCAAGGTTAATAATACTCCTGGGCGGAACAGCCCTTAATTCATTGACTGCCAGGGTTGGAGTCGAAAAGAATAGGGGCCCCGGATGGGCATACGAAGGCGAAAGGAAGTATCGTATTTATGTAACATATCATCCTTCGGCTTGCGCCAGAAACCCAGAGTTTAAAAAGCGAGCCGAGAAGGATTGGCAAAGAATAGGAAAGCACATCAGGAAATTAGAAGCGAAAGGGGTTAAGTAATGCTGGGACCGACAATGGAAAACGCAAAGAGAAAAGAGGGGCAGATAAGCTTTGTTAGTTTGCTTCGGAAGCGGGCTGATGTTAAGCGAATTCTTGACCACTATAATGTTCGGAATCTAAAACCGAACGGGACATACTTAAACTGCTCGTGCCCCTTGCCAGGCCATGGCGGGCCTGATAATTCGCCATCCTTCGGCATGCGTCATGAACCCGGGACTCCCTGGAACGGCTTTTATAAATGTTATAAATGCGGGAGCGGGGATGTAATTAAATTCATCCGAGCAATGGAGGCCTGTTCATTCAACCAGGCGATTTCAACTCTTAAGCAGTTCTCGTTCGACGGCGACATGTATTCCATCGGTCTACTTGAAAAGGAATTAGAAGAACTGAATGAACCGACCGAAACTGAAAAGAGACGAGAGGCTAAGCCAACCTTTATTCCTTCTATGTTTGAGGATGATATTTACATCGCTCGATATATGGTCAGGAACAAGTCGAGAAATTTCGATCCAGTCAGGGTGGGTCGGATAATTAAGGATTACTCGATCGGACTCGCTTTTTACCGCGAGCTGCTTAGGATAATAGTTCCGATATGCAATGAGGAAGGAGATTGGTTTTCTTTCTTCGCTCAGAATCCTCGGGATAATTCGGACAAGCTCTTTCCAAAGAAAGCACCGACCGGTCTTTTGTTATTCGGTTTGGATAAGCTGAAAGGGAAGACTGATCGAGTTGTTCTTGTTGAGGGAGTTTGGGATTGCTTAAAGGTGGCTTCATTGGGCATACCCTGTGTCGCTTCTTTTTCTACTTCAGTAACGTCCGAGCAAGCAGAGCTTTTGCTTACTTGCTTTGACGAGGTTTATATAGCATTCGACGCCGACGAGGGAGGCGATAAGGGAGAACAGAGACTGGTCGATTTCCTGTTCCCTTCCACGACCCTGTATCGTGTGAATCTTCCGGAGGGTAAGGACCCCTGCGACTGCTCGCAAAAGCAGTTCTTTCGGTCGCTTTCAAGGGCTGAAAAGGTGGAGTTCTGCGATGCCGTGGATGAGTAGGAAATGGCCTGAAATGGCACTGATTCCTGACCAAAAAGTATCAACTTTGGCTAACTTCAAAAAGCGCCAGGAACCGGTGCTTTCTGGGTTAGAATCCGGGCAGTTCCGGTCATTAGTGGGGCGGTTCAGGGGAATCGCCAAAGAAAATCGACGGATTGGTAAAAAATTTGTACTCCTTATCCTCCAAGGTGTTATGGAAATTTTGTGTCAAAAATCTCTGGTTGGTCAAAAAATATTGATAGGTTTGTTCCCCCTATGGGATATAATGGGGACATGAACATGATTCAAACAGGAGCCGAGCGAAAGGGAATCCAGGGGAACCAGAATCCCCACGGCCCCCTCCCCTCTGTGGGCGCTCCGCTTCCCTGGCTGAATCATCGGTCTTTGATAAATACCAGGGATATCGAAACCGGAGTTGGAAGGGTGGGCATGGAAATAGGGGGTTCCTTGATAGCGGGATCACCCGCCAGGGAACTCACCAATGCCTGCAAGGGATCGGGGAGGACCCCTCGGGGCCGGTTGCAGCGCTTCCGGTTATCCAAACCGACGTCATTGTCGGTCCCTTGCTTGCTAACGGCTCCGCTGATGAGGTCGAGGCAGGGTACAGCCCCGCTCGGCCGGAGTAGATTGTCCCTGGTCATAAGGACGCTTGAGTAGGGCTCCGGCTCCGATTATTTGCCGCCTACCAATGAACGGCCCGCTGGATATCCTCCCGGATCGCCTGGCGATTCCGGTGAATGGATTCCTACCATGCTCGAAAAGGTCGGGAGTTGGAAAGGATGAAAAATACATTGACCGGGGACTTCCTTTATGCCATGAGCGTCAGGGTTTGTCGCTTCCCGCGTTTGAACTAAAAAGCGGAAGACCATTTCAAGGAATGGCCGAAAGGGCCCCGGAGGTGCAATGCCCGGGCAATCGGGTGGTCTGGACGATAGGTGGGTTACGGATCTCGGGGAGGTCTGGCCTATACGTTTCGCACCAAACCTTTCCTAAGCGCTTCTTTCCTTGGCCGTTCAAAAAATAATCGGCAAGGTTCCAAATTTGGAACAGCCGAATAAAGCGACGATCGCCAAGGGGATTGAAAAGTAAAGCACGCTTCTTTTCCGACAAAGCGCCGGGAAAATTGAAAGTACCAGGAACAACAATAGTCTTTAGAAAAAAAAGAATTGCCCGCTGTAATCCTCCGACCAGAGAATTGGCGGGAATAATTTTCATTCACAAATATACTGAAAGGAAGTATCATGGACGAAAGTTATTATAGGGACTTGATGCGCGAAACAAATCGCAAACGCAAGACGGCCGGAATGGAACCATTCACCTGGCTGGAATATCGCGCTCGGATCAAGGCGATTCTTGAAGGGCAGCGGAAGGATTTTCAGGAGTATGATGAAACCGGGGAAAAGGAAGCGGAAGAAATGGAATAATATATTAACCCCATATTTGAAAGGAAATAAAATGAATATTAGCGTTCAAGGTATTCCGGGCAATGAAGCTGAAAAAGATTTCAGGGAGTGGATTAGGCAGTTCTTTGAAGGTAGTTATGCGGCGTTTTGGGATCACAGTAAAATAAAAGAAAACGCCCTCTTGGAAATTTGCCATGGTGAGTATCCTGCCGTTATTAACGTGGAACAAAATAAAAGGGGTTTATTTATATCCCTTGCAAACGGGACCAAGTTCCAGGTACGGATTAGCCAAGTTTAAATATACCAATAAACCCCATTGAGAGGAAATACCATGAAATCAGTCAGGGAGATAACCGACGAGGTAAAACAATATCGCACCTGCTATCAGGGGAATCACTATATCGCGCGATGGAATCGGGAAATGCTGGTAGAAAGCTTGAAGGAGCTGGGAAAAACGGATGGTTATATATCAAGATATCTTAAAAAGAATCGGATTCGTCAGGCGGGGCTATAATTCGGTTCATATCAACCCATACATTTGAAAGGAAATACCATGGCAAAGGCAAGCGAAAAATTTCGTTACCAGAGCATAAAGGCAAGGGATGCCGCCGATAATTCAAGGCGAGAAGCGTTTCAGGCAGCACTAAATGCCTGCAAACTGGAAGCAATAATGGAATTCAACGAGATACTTTTAGCGATGCAGAAAACAGACTTGCAGGCGGCGAATAAATACGCTGGCTATATTTTGAGATTGGCCGAGCAAGTTGCGAGAGATACCTTTAATGCCGCCTTGCACGTTAGTAACCTTGCAACGTTCAGCCCGTTCGAATAATTAATGTGGCATTGGCATTGGTATTGATAAGATATTAGGGCATGGGTGAGGAATTATCCATGCCCTATCAGAATAAACCAAACCCGGACATTCAAACTCATATTGGAAAGGAAATACCATGACAAAGACTGAACGAAAAAACGCAAGTATCAAGTCCCAGAAGCTCCAGGCGAAATCGTTTCACGCAAAGGAACGCGCTGCCCTGGCACGGCGCGACTTCTTGCAGTCCTGTCTGAACGCTCAGGGGTTGAAGGCGAGGGAAGAAATGGCTCAGGTGATCGACGGCTATCTCTCCCTCGCCGAGGCGCAGGGAAAGACCGTGACCCTGGAAGAAGTGAGGGGAAACCTTGAACATCGTATGATCTATATCGCGACCACGGTCTTCAACGAAACCCTTCACGCCACGAGCATGACGATTCCGGGCAGGATGGAACCCGACGAAGAGGTAATCTGATAATAATCTAGCCCGGCCCGACGAAAATATTGACGGCCGGGCTATTAGGTGATTCTGATCTTTGACAAACACTAGGGATTCCGAAACCGGAGTTGGAAGGATGGGCGCGGAAACTTGGGGTTCCTTGATAGCGAATCCTTTCGCCAGGGAACTCACCGCCGCCTGCAGGGAATCGCGGAGGGCCTCTGGGTCCAGCGATGATATCGCTGGAGGCATACCCATGCAATTAGCGAATCCTTGCCCGAAAGGTCTCGCTGCTGGAAAGGGGTTCAGGGTTCAGCCCCTTTAAATAAATATATGAATAGGAGGAACAAATGAAATCAATAGCCTGGTTTAAAGATATGAACTGCGAACTTGCTATTAATGATCCGTTTGAAATGTTCCCTTATATCTACGAGGTAACAAAAGGGAATCCCTGTGATGGGTGTAATTGCAAGGATGAATGTAATCTATTTAGGGCTTTAGATATAACGAGGGAAAAAATCTTAACAGAGATAGCAACAAAAGAACAATTTAATTCTGTAAAGGATGGGATAACTAACGCGCAAATAGCGGCTGTATTAGGTATTTCGAAACGTAAGGCATCAAAGATGCGGGCGGCGGGAGAAATTGATATTGCGAAGATAAGAGAGGGTTTAAACAAATAACTATTTCGGTGTAACGCACATCGAAAAGGAAATATAGGAAACCCATATTGGAAAGGAAATATCATGGCGATTCCGAAAGAAACCAAGACGGAAAAGAAAAACCGCTCGCTCAAGAACATTCGCAGACAGATCGCCAGGCTTCGGGAAATGATCGAGACCAGGAAATGGCATTTCATTTATAAGGATGAATGGTACGGGAACATGCCCGAAAACCACCGGGAGGCCCTGGCGCTCTTGGATCAAATCGTTATCCTGGTTTCCTCCAGGGAAGTGGTCGAATAATCCAAACCCTTTAAATAGACATTAACAATAAATTGAAAGGAAATATCATGGATAAAGAATATTATAAATCTCTGTGGAGAGAAACAAACGCTAAGCGGGAACGGTTGGGAGTGAAACTTTTTACCTGGAAAGAGTATCAGGAACGTATAAACAGGATGCTTGAACGGAATCGGCGGGAATTGGCGGAGTACGACGAAACAGGAGAAAAAGAGGCGGAGGAAATGGGATAATTAAGGATATTAAAATGAGAAACCGTTTTAAGGAAACATTTATAGTCTGCGACGATACAACCTGCCATCGTTGTAGGTCGCCGATAAGCGGAGAATTAAAAACTTATATATATTTTACTAAAAAAGATATGGGGCGGTTGGGGCATTTGTGCAAGAAATGTATTGGGGAGACGATAAATCATCGACTTCCAAGCGGGCAAGCAAATCCGAATCGTCCAACAAAGCAAAAACATTGAAAGAGAACGATTAATTCTTGCGTGAGTTGCGCAGGAAACGAAATATAGGAACCCTATACTGAAAGGGAATACCGATGAAACGCATAAAGAAGACAGAAAAGAAAAACACGGCGGAACTGAACAAGGCTGAAAGAAAGGAAAGGCGCAAACTGCGGAAAATGATCTTGGGCCTCATCAAGGAAAAACACTTGGAAGATGCTTCGGAATTCTACAGCGACTATCGCCGCAAGTTCGGCAAGCTTCGGGTTGCCGAAAAACTGCACGACAGGATTGCCGGGACGGGAGGGGACAAGAAACCGCCTAAGGAAAAGAAAACCCGCAAGACGAAAACTGCAACCTTGCCGATGCGCCTGCGCGGAAGGGCCGCCGATCGCCTGACGGACGCCCTGAAAAAACTGGAGGCGGCGAACCTGGAAATCGAAAGCGAGATCGCCCGCCTGGAGAGTCGCGTCCACGCCCTTTGCGCGGAGAAGGATGCTGTTCGGAACGGAATCCAGAACGTAATCCGGATCATCAAACGACTGGCGGGCAAGGGGGGCAAGGGGAATAAGTAACCCATTAACCCGAGGGCGAGAAATTGCCCTCGGGTTATTAGTTAATTGCCTTGTGCGTTGCAAGGTAATATCAAAATATATTGGAAGGAATATTCATGCCACATTTAATCGAAACCATCAAGGACAAGGCGAAAATAAAAAAGGCGCTATGGGGGCCTGTCAAGGACTTTTTCTCCGACGAGGAGATCGACAGGGCGGAATGCCTGGAAATGCTCGGTTCTTCATTTCTTGATCCTGGCGAGGATTGGTGTGAATATCGCCTTGTATTTTCGGCGACGGAACAGAAGGCGATGCGGGTTCCAGGTTATTAATTATCAATCCGGCTGTGAGAAATTGCAGCCGGATTATTAGCATTTCGGTTTGGCGGATTGTAGGATATTGAAAGGAGATATTATGGCGCAAAAAGGAGCAAAACAAAGAAACAAGAAACGGAGGATTCTGAAAAAGGATATCGAACCCATTTCCATGGCGCGAGTGCCAGACTGCCTGATGGAATTGCGCCTTGGCCTGGAGCGTCATATGAAAGACCTCGCAAAAGCCGAGTCTGCTTTCATGCACGAGGCGTGGGCCGCCAAAAAGAAATACAGGTTAGGGCGGCCTGAAAAGAAGTCGGAATTCAAAAAGGAAATGGAGCGGGCAGAGCAATTTATCGCCGTTCTCCTTTTTCTTCAGAACGCCGACGGATACCGTGATCCCGCCTTCGACTTCGACGAGGAAGAAGAAGACGAATAACCATATTTAATATCCTATATCCGCCAACCGAAATTCCTTTTTCTTCTTTTTTGAAAGGAAATAAAATGGGCCTGAGTTATGGGGCACCCTGTGCGGGTTGCGGGAAGGAATTAGGACGGGCAAAGCACAAGGGAAAGGAGCTTTGCAAATCTTGCCGGCCTCTGACGGAACCTCTGTGGGCGGAAACAGAAAAGTACGAAGCGTTTCCAGGTTTCATCATCGCGGATGAATCTGCGAAGAAAGTTGCAGTCGAAGAAAAAGATCCTCACAAGCAGTCAACGCTTCGACGCATTTTCAAATATCTGTGGCGGTAATATAGGAATAAAACATTGAAAGGAAAAGATATGGACTAGGAAGATAGACAGGTTTTCAATAAGATATTAGAAACACATGATGATGAGTTCAACTGGCCGTATGCGATTATTGGTCTCTGTATTTTAGCATTGATTGTTTGCGCGACCGGGATAGGAATAGCCGGATCAGTTAAACTTATTAGATTTCTACTCAATTAAATAGAAATATAAATAATACAATCTCAATCCATATAGAAAGGAGATACCATGGCGATCATTCTCATCGCGATAGGGGCTCTGCTACTTTCTATTCTTTGGATTTTCTATTTTATAAGGAGGATGAACCGGGCAGGATTCAATATGCTTCCCTGCCGAGTCTGTGGGAGATCAGTTTTGGTTCCGGTAGAAAAACCGGAAGCAGTGACCAACGCTGAGAAGATATTTCAGGGAGAGGCGGTTCCAGTTGTTATCTGCTGGGACTGCCAGGCGTGAAGATGAAAGGGGGAGAACCATGGCGTACGAGTTCAAGTCAGAAAAAGACAACGAACTAAAGAAGTTCAAACAGAAAACATTCGGTCTTTCCAGGCTTCGGCTGACTGCTCACTCCTACGATGGGAAGCAGCCGAAAATCCAGATAACCAGACAAAGAAGGAACAGCGAAGACGACGACGCCGAATGGAAGTTTTCCAAGCTCGGGCGCTTGGACTATCACGAAATCAAATGGCTTGGGTCGGTCATTCGCAAACAGATCATCCCATGGTTCGAAGATCACCTCGCGCCCGGAGATCGGGTATGATCCTGGTACGCTTGTAGCTGCCAAATGGATCACAGTTCCGTTGCCATTACCGAGAAGGAGATACTAGATATGGCTCGGAAGAAAATCAAAGGAAAGCTCGTTAAACTGCTGGACAAGTCCTCGGCGAAGCTGGTCGGGGCAATCGAGGGGCTCGTTTCCCTGGAGACAATCGTGGCGCCGTCGATTCGCAAACATCTGCGCGCCGTGGCGAAGGGGACCGAGTTGGTAATGAAATCCCTGGAGCTTCTCGTGCCGCCGAAGAAACGGAAGACAGAAAAGAAAGGAGGGAAGAAAAAGAAGAACAACGACACTGACGGGGAATCCAAGAAAAAGAAGAAGAAAACCAAGAAGTCCCAGTAGCCCGATCTCCGATGGGGTCGGGTTATCGTTGACAACATTTCTTTTCAACCGACTTTCGCGAAAGGAAGAAAGAACGATGGCAAAGGCAAAGAAGGGACCAAAACTTCTGACCATGGCGGGATCAGCCGCAACGGCAGCGCTCTTCGTCCGGGACCAAATCACCGACCTGCTCGAGGGCGATTACAAGGCGGGACAGACCGCCAAGAAGGTGCTCTCGGAACTTCGGAAGAAACTGCAGGAGCTTCGTCGGATCGCTGACGATAAGGTCAAGGTACTCCGGGAGGAAGCCAAGGCTGAGCGCGACGAGACCAAGGGGAAGGGCAAGAAAAAGAAGGGGAAGGGGAAGAAGGAGAAGAAGGAAGTCGACGAGGAATTCGACGACGACGACGAGGAGGAAGAAGAAGAGGAGGAGGAAGAGGAAGCGCCCAAGAAGAAAAAGGGAAAGAAAGCAAAGAAGGAAAAACCTGCGGCCAAGGGAAAAGGGAAGAAAAAGAAGGCCAAGGACGACGACGACGAGGAATTCGAGGAAGACGACGACGACGAGGAGGAAGAGGAAGACGACGACGACGAGGAGGAAGACGACGACGACGAGGAGGAAGAGAAAGACGACGACGACGATTTCTAATCGTCGGCCAGTCTGGTTCATGTCAGCGGGGCTGGACAAGCGGAGCGGTCGAAGGCCGCTCCGCCTGGCTTCCTTGATTTTCAGGGAATCCGGGCGGGCGGCCTTCAACCTATATCGAAAGGAACCCAGGGGAGCGGGGATAGAATCGAGACGCCCAGGGACTCCAGGATCGTCGAGGGAGAGATTCCAGGGGATATCCCCCAGCAATCCCCTGGGCTTCCCTTTCAAGCATACCCTGGTCGGTTTTGGGGCGGATTCGGGGCGAGATATGACAAGGAAAGCGGCAGAATTCGCCATATCCTTGACTTTGGGAAATAATTCAATTTGAAAGGAATACTATGACCAAGAAACCAAAGAAACTTGTACGCCGTGGCGCATTCGCCGAGCCTTTACCAAAGAGCAAGGAGGGTAAAAAGAAAGACCTACAGGGATTACCAACCTTCTTCGTCCTAAGCGGGAGTTTGGCCGGGACTACTCCTGCAATTATAAAGGCCAAGGATTTTAAACAAGCTCACTGGATATATACGCACGCAGTTCTTATCCCGGCGAAGAGGAAGAAGAAGAATCTTTTCCAGTCTGATAAGCTGAGGAAGAAGAAAAATATATACTGGGATGGCGAAATATATATCGAGAAACTTAAGGTTTGGAAATGGGTAAAGGGATATCCTGTGTCGGCAGTTGGAGTCAGGGTTGACTATAAGTTTGTGTTGACGGAAGAGCCTAATTAAAAGGATATTACCCCCGATATATTGGAGGGACAGCATGAAACATTTAATTGTCCAGGGAAGAACCCTGGTTCTGAAAATAGGGATTCTGAAATTCCTGGCAGACACTGATAGCATTTCTGGCGCTTTGTTATTCAAGCAGCTTACAGACCAACTGAGGCGGGATTGTCTTAAATTAGAGAGCGCCATTGGTCTTTACTTCGCAAGGATTCATCCGGCATCGGTTGACCTCAAGAAGATTCCTGGGTCCCGCTATGAACATAAAGAACATCGTGCTGACTACCGGTGCTGGGCATGTAAACGATTCGGAGTGGAAGGCAAAAAGGGTTGTATAAATACTTTCTTGAATCGGCCCGCTTGTAAGGTATTTATTCCAAACGGAATAATTAGGAAACACCCCGACCGGATACACGTTCTAAAAAAGACTAAGGGAAATCGACCACCTAAATTGAAGCCGCCGATTATAGAACAATTTAACCACCACTATGTGAAATGTCGGGTATGTCAAAAGATAAAGGGGAATGCTCGATCATCTGTCCACGAACTACAGGTTAGGCATTATAGAAAGGCCAAACTAAGGAAACAAAGGAAACTAATGACTTACTTTGCCTTCTACGGAGTAAAGTATTTTGAGAAGTACATTTTTGGTTGGGAGGATTAGGAAAGAATGAAACGAAAGACAACCGCGCTCGACCGAGCGGTTCTTCGTTTCCAGAAGACCGCCAAACCGCCCACTTTTGAAAAAATATATTATGCTATATATCCGACTGTCGAATATCTATCGAGACGATATGCCTACGTTATGTCTAATATGTCTGTCGATGACCTCATGCAGGAGGGATTTTTACATATAACGACAAGTGTAATTCCTATGTATGATGCTGAGCGGGCATCATTTAAGACACTTGCTACTATTTCTGTTCGGAATCGTTTTCGTCAACTACTTAAAAAAATAAGACAGACAGAACACGAGCCGACTGGATTACCTACAATTACTTTTACCGAATATGAATTTAACAAAGGCGTTTCGCTGGCCGACTTTCCAGACACAAAGGATTTCATTGATGAAATCTTAGTAGTTGATTTTCTTAGATTATTCAAGGAGCGATTGACAGAGGAGCATTGGCGAATATATTGGAGTATATATCGCGATCCTGATTTGAAGTTCAGAACGTTGTCAAAGGAAATGGGAGTTTCAATGGCGAGTTTATATCGACGCTGTCGCGCAATTTATTCTTTTCTAAAACTTCTCATTGAAAAGGAGACGGGCAATGCCGGGTGAATCGCTTATGAAAAGGTATCCGCAGATATTTAGGCGGATATCCCTTGACGAGATCGACATTGTAGCCAAAGGGGAAAAACCGAAACACAGGCTGTATATTTTATTGGAGGACGTCCTGGCTATTATCAATGTAATCAAGACTGAGGATGAGGCAGAAGCAGTGAAATTTATCGCAAGTAAAATTAGACGGACGGATAAGGGGAACTAATATGACTTTCACGAACCTGCATCAGCATACAACCCACAGTGTTTTGGATGGCTGCGCTGATATAGAAGCGTTGATCACCAGGGCTAAGACGTTGGACATGTCTTCATTGGCTATTACGGATCACGGAACTTTATCGGGAACATTGGAATTTTATTTAGAGTGTAAAAAACAGGGAGTGAACCCGATAGTCGGGACCGAAATGTACTTGGATGATTCGCCTGAAAGAAAGGGAGAGTATAGGCATATTGTTTTATTAGCAAAAAATATTCATGGATATAGAAATCTACTTAAGATTGTTTCAGAGGCTCACGTCGATGGTTTTTATTATCGACCAAGGACTACTACTAAGATGGTTTTTGAAAACGGTGACGGATTGATTGTTTCAACTGCTTGCATGGGGGGAATACTTGGAAAACTATTCGGCAGAGAAGAAGAAGCAGCAAGGGAAATAATGCGTTGGAAGGATCGGTTTGAGGATGATTTTTATGTTGAGATTCAACTTAACGAAATAGATATACAAGCCAATGTAAACCGATGGTTATTGAAGTTGGCAAAAAAGCATGGCGTCAAGGTTATTCTTACCCTCGACTCGCACTATGTAAGTCCAGACGACGTTTACATCCAGGATTTTATACTGGCAGTCCGTGATCGTTTGACAATTGACCAGGTCGATAAAGTAAGGTATACTGCTCGAAGTCTTTCTCTTATGACTGCCCAGGATATATGGCGACAAAGTAAGGACTGGAAGACTGCGCTTGATAAAAAGACTTTTAGGAAGGTAATTCGTAACGCCGAGGAAGCAGCAGAAAAATGTTCACTGGTAATACCTACCGGGAAATTTCACATACCGGACATGGGACTTGAGCCTTTCGAGTTTTCATCGGAAGTTATTTACAAGGCCAAGGTTCTCGGCTTTATGAAAAAGAAGAAATATGCTAACCGGTTAAAACGTGAACTCGATGTAATAGAACGTCTAAAATTCCATGACTATTTTCTAATTGTTGATGACTTGGTTAGCTGGTGTAAGAAGAATAATATATTTGTTGGTCCAGCCAGGGGCTCTGTTGCTGGTTCCCTGGTTTCATTAGTCCTCGGGATTACCAAGGTTGATCCGATAGAGCATGGACTGATCTTTGAACGTTTTTTAAATGAGAGCAGATGTGATATGCCGGACATTGATCTTGACTTCGATGCAAATAAAAGGGAGCGAGTGTTTAATTATATTCGACAAAGATATGGCGATGATAAGGTCGCTCGAGTTATTACATTTGGGACATTCGGATCAGTAGGGGCGATTCGTGATATTGGCCGGGTTTTCAAACTGGCCGCTCGTCCGATAAATGAGTTGGCAGATGAAATATACAAGAGCGGCGGAATAGATGATGCATATAAAAACTTGTCGGGGCGACTTAAAGATTTCTGGAAGGAACATCGGAGCCTTATAAACCTGGCAAAGAAAATATCCGGTCTTATCAGGAATATCGGAGTGCATCCATGCGGAACGATAATAGCTCCAAAGGCAGTTTACAAATATTGTCCACTTCAAAGAGTCAAGGGCCAAGTGGTCTCGGCCTATTCGGAGGGACTAAGGGGTAGGGAATTGAGCGAAGTAGGGCTGCTTAAATTAGATATACTGGGATTAAATACCTGCTCGATTATTTCGGACACCTTGGATTTAGTAAAGGAAACGACAGGTAAAAGCCTTGCTAAGAAGATATGGACTATCGACCTTGCTGATAAAAAACTAATGAAGGAAGCACGACTGGGACATACGGTCGGGATGTTTCAGTTTGAGACTGATTCTGCTATTTCATTATTAAAAAAGGTCGGACCAAAGAACTTTCAGGAAATAGCCGCGCTTAATGCTATCAATCGTCCAGGTCCGCTTGGTAGTGGCGCAGTTCAAAGGTTTATAACACAGGAAGGAATGGGGATTGACAACGATGATATTAACGAGATACTTGAAGAAACTAGAGGAGTATTGGTTTACCAAGAACAGGTAATACAGATATTAAATAAAGTTGCTAATTATTCAATGGTTGAAGCAGAAAATATTAGAAAAATGGCAGCTAAAAAGATATTTGATACTGATAAAGGTTTACGAATAAAGTTTCAAAATGAATTTTTTAGACGAAGTCATAAAGTTATGGATCACGAATCAGCTTCGCAACTTTGGAAGACTATCAAAGAATTTACTAAATATTCGTTTAATAAATGTATTACAGAAAATCATTATATTAGAACAGAAAAAAGGGGAAAAATTAAAATAATGGATGTACGAAATGATGAGAAAGTTTTATGCTATAATCAAACAACAAAAGAAGACGAGTTTAATCGCGTGAAAGGTTTGCATAAAAATGGTAAAAGAAAGGTCTATAGGATTAAAACTAAATCAGGGAAAACTTTAGAAGCAAGCTTAGACCATGAAGTTTTAACTGAAAATGGTATGATGTCACTAGGAGTAGCAATAGAAAAGCATGAAAAAATTAAAATTAGATAAATATGGAATCCATGAGGTACTATATTCTGGAAAGAAAACTATAGTTTTATATGCCAATTTTGAGAAAGATTATTATACATGGAAAAAGATACCTACAGAAAGATATAAAAAACGCCTTAAAATGCAACGTCCTATAAAAAAAGTATTTTATATTTCAGAAATTGCAGACGTCTACTATCAAGAAAAGTATGGTAAAAATATACTTGAAGTTTTAGATGAATACTATGATGTTCCAAGATGCTTAATAACGGGTGAATATTTAACTTATAGTTGTTGTGGGTATATTAGATTTGGAAAGTTTGGTAAATCATATGTTTGGAATAAAGGTAAAAATAAACATAATAACAATATAATAAAAACAATGGCAAGTAATAGATTAGGTAAAAACAATCCTATGTATAATAAAGATCCTTGGAATAAGGGACTAACCAAGGAAACTAATAGTTCTGTAAAAAAGGTAAGTGATAAAAAGAAGGGCAAAAGACTTACAGAAGAGCATAAAAAGAACCTTTCTAAAAGCGCTAAGGAAAGAAATTTTGATGGGCATACAGGATGTAAGCATTCTGATAAAACAAAAATAAAAATCAGCATATCTAAAGGTGGCGATGGAGACTTAAAAAGAATAAAAGATAGAAAAAGAATAGTTTGGGATGATATAAGATGGAGAGACCAAATTTTATTCAGAGATTTATATACATGTCTTGTTTGTGGCAAAAAAAAATATGTAGAGGCCCATCATATTAAACCTAAGGCAAAGTATCCAAATCATAGGCATGATTTGGATAATGGCATAACCTTATGTTTAAGGTGTCATAAAAAGACTTATCAAGATGCATATAAATATGAAAAGAAGTTTAAGGATTTGTTGTTAAAAAAATACGGAGGTACAGATGAACAAGTTTGAAGAAATTGTAGATATATCATATATTGGAGAAGAAGAGACTTTAGATTTAGAAATAGATAGTGGTTTCCATAATTATTACGCCAATGATATTTGTGTATCAAATAGCCACGCTGTCAGTTACGCTTTCTTATTTTTCCAGGTTCTATATCTCAAGAACTATTATCCTGGACAGTTCTTTGCCAGTTTACTTTCTAATACTGCTACTGGAGTGAAGAAGGATAAGAAACGTGGGTCTGAACTCAACAAGATATATAACTATATTAATGAAGCAAGACGATATCAGTTACGGGTCATTCCTCCCGACATCAATAAGTCAGGCTCCGGCTTCACCTTGGAAAACAAAGGTCACGCAATTCGTTTCGGGCTCTCCAAAATAAAGGGAATAAAAGGGCCAAGCGCCGAGGAGATCCTATCCAAGCGACCATTCTCTTCTTTTACCGATTTCCTTGACCGGATAAGTGGAAAGATTCATAAGGGAAAAATAGTATCGCTTATTCAGTCAGGGGCCTTCGATGCGCTGGGAGATAGACACTCTATAAAACGGTTATTTAATAGTCAGCGTAAGGAACAGGTTTTTGATCTTGAGCAGAGTTTCGTAGAGGATGCAGTCGAGGCTTTCGGGTTTATTTTACTACATCCTTTTTTCGAGGATAAGGTAAGAGATTTTTTAATGAAACAGTATTGTATTACATCAGTTCAGTTGGCCGACTTTAATAGGTGGGAGCGGGCTGGAGTCGCTGGGGTTATTATAGAAATAGATACTCCAATGTCAGGCAAGTCAACGAAGGTCCTAAAGGTCCAGGATCATCGTGGCGGTATCACCATATTCTTAGATGCCGAAGCGGATAAGCGGTACGCTTCGACTTTGAAACCTTATAGTATTATTTTTGTTAGTGGGCGGAGTATGGGTAATAATCGAGTCCTATGTCAAGGGGGCAAGGATAAGATTATTGACATTACTAAGAAGATTGATTCCCTTGTGGAGAACGAGAAATGTCGGACAAGAAAAAGTCTCGCCTAATCGAGAAGCCGAATACTAAGGTGGACTGGAGCATTTTCCAGAACTCGCCTGACGAGTACGAATTCCTCCATGGTATTCTGAAAATCGTAAATAGATATACCGGGCTTGGAATCGCTGACATGGTATCGAAGTATAAACGAAGCGAACTTAATAGGGATCACGTACAGCTCGCTGCCCTCAACGTATTCTTAGCAGTTCATTCTGGAAAGGCTCAAGGTGATTTTTTAAGAACAGAGGGAAATAGAAAGGGGAAGCGTTCAAAGATATTTGTTGAAATAAAAAGAAAGGCTGCGGAAAGCGGCGATAAGATAACGGATACTATGGCATCAACCAAAGCGGATTCAATGGTTAGGAAAGAACGCCACCTTGAATCCGCCGCCATGGAGCGAAGGGAAATCTACACGAACGCTATGCACAGAATCAATAAATTACTTGACGCACTAGAGACGGCCGCGAAGTCTTTGTCTGCAGAATGGGGGCATACCAATGGCTAAGTTTAGAATCGACGCGAAAGAATTCCAGGAATTTCTATCTAAGGTTCACTTAAACGGGTTGGTCTTTGACTGCGTAATCGCAGTAGAAAAAGGCCGGCTAGTCGCCACAGGACTCGATATCGCAAAGTCTATTTACTTTCACATCGCCAAGGAAGCAAAGGTTATCTCGGCTGGCGAGTTGGTTCTCGGGAATATTGCCGTGTTTCTAAAGATTCTTTCTCGATTCGATGGGACCGTGGAGATCTCGACTGACAAGAAGTTGATAAGAGTAAAGCGAAAAAATAAAATCGGGACTTTCGAAGCGGTGGATAAAAAGGCGATCGACAGTTATTCAAAGGCGGGGGCAATATCGGTGGGGAAAGATTTCGTCAAGACCCCTACCTTGAAACTCAAATATAAAACTAACCGTTTTACTCTCGATTCGCAGGAGTTGGCGTCGTTGGTCGGCGATGCTGATATCTTGGATGAACATATCTACTACATCGAGGTCGATCGTGACAAATCAATTCGCCTTCGCGTGAAGAAAGGGCGGAATACTTTCGTGACTAAGGTTACTCCAGAAAAACAGGATATAAGGAAGGCGATGATTGCTTGTTTTGGTCATGGGGTAAAGGAGATATTTAGTACAGTAAGCGGGGAAGTTAAGATATTCGTTGAGCCTGACCCACCTATGTTGATCCGCTTCGGTCCGAAATATAACTCGCTGTACCTAATAATGACCAGAGAGGAAACATAAAGGAATTAAGCAGAGAGAAAATAAACTGCTATAACTGAGATGGCCGCTGAGGAAGAAGAAGATGGTGACGTCTAAAGGAAGGAAGGTCTTCTGTCAGCGAATTGGAAAAGGGGTTCGCTTCGAGTGCGAAACTGGAAAGACTTTGGTACTTCTATGGGAAGGAAGAGAAGTCCATTTGTTAGAAATGGACGGCCCGGTAATAAGTAAATTCTTATCCTGGAAGGAAGCGAGCGCCACAGTCATGAAAAGACTAGACCTATAAGGAGAAAAGAATGTTCACAGTAAAGAAAACGCTTACGATTTCTTCTGCCCATTATCTTCCAGAATACCCAGGGAAGTGCAGGAGGCTTCACGGCCATAACTGGAGGATAACTGCTACCTGCCAGTCAAAGGAACTTGACGAGCAGGGAATGGTGGTCGATTTCGCAGAAATAAAAAGACTTTGCGAAAGGCTCGATCACTATAACATCAACGATGTTTTCGCCGAGGTAGGACATAAAGTCCCGACAACCGCGGAAAACATCGCCGAGTTCTTATGCTATGCCATTCCTAAGTGCGTTAAGCTAGAGGTCGAAGAGAATGACGGGAGTGTGGCGATATTCGAAAGGGAAGATTAGTGATTTATAAAATTACAGAGATATTCTTTTCAATTCAAGGGGAGGGGCTACATACTGGAATGCCAGCTATTTTTATTAGATTTTCTGGTTGCAATATGGCTTGTGAGTTTTGCGACACGGATCATTCCACCAATGAGCATTTTAATGAGAATGAAATCTTAAAACTATTACAAGAGAGCTATCCGAAACAAAGACGGGTAATACTCACCGGCGGTGAACCACTTCTGCAGGAATTAGATCTTTTAGTTAATATTTTACAGGACCATTTTTATTGGGTCGCAATCGAAACCAATGGAACAATTTTAACGAAAATTCCTTTTCATTGGATAACCATTTCGCCTAAGGGGGAAACTAAACTATTCAAGGGAAATGAACTTAAGGTTTTGTATCATGGTCAGGACCTAGTAAAATATTTTAATTCATTCGATGTACAGTATAGATTTTTACAACCCATTGAACGAGACGGGCAGATGAATATTGAGGAGACAATTAAGGCAGTAAAAGAAAATATCGGTGATTGGCGACTGAGCGTTCAACTTCACAAATTGTTAGGAGTCAGATGATATGTCCAGTCAACAAATAGTTCGGGAATTACTTTTGCGTATAGGCGAAGACCCAAACCGAGAGGGGTTAATTAGTACTCCCGAACGCGTAGTAAGAAGTTGGGATAAACTATTTGGTGGTTATAACCAAGACCCAGCGAAAATCCTGGGCGTCACGTTTTCAGAAACAGGAAACTATGACCAGATGATTTTAATGACCGATATTGAATTTTATTCCACTTGCGAGCATCACATGCTTCCCTTTTTCGGGAAGGCTCACGTCGCCTATATTCCAAAGGAAAAAGTAGTGGGCGCCTCTAAATTAGTTAGACTGGTTGATTGCTTTTCAAGACGTTTACAAATACAAGAGCGACTTACTGGAGAGATTGCCAATGCCATGGCGGAACATTTAAATCCGGTAGGGTGTGGAGTAGTTATAGTAGCTCAACATTTCTGTATGACTGCTCGAGGGGTTGAAAGACAGGAAGTGCTTATGAAGACTTCCGCCTTACGTGGGGCCTTCATGGACCAGCATGTTAAAGAAGAATTTCAGCGACTCTGTTTCACCGGAGGTCTATAATGCAGTATTCAATATTTTTAGACTCTGGGGCATATTCAGTCTTTTCGCAGGGAGCGGTCATCGAGATAGACGAATACATCCGGTTTATTAAAAAATACCAGGACGTCATTGACTACTATGCTGCTCTTGATGTGATCGGCGATCCGGTCGCTAGTTATAAGAATACTAAGTATATGAATAAAAAAGGATTGAATCCTATACCAGTATACCACTTGGAAGATTATAGCGACTATTGGTTCCAAAGAATTAGCAATGAGTTTGAATTTATCGGGATCGGAGGAATGGTTAGTGGCGCCATGAAGATGAAAGAAAAGATATTTTTGTTGATGAAATGTTTCAGTTATCTTGAAAAAAAGGGATTGCTTGATAATATCCGAGTTCATGGATTCGGCTGTACTAGTATTCGATTAATGACGATGTTTCCTTGGTTTTCAGTTGACTCATCAACCTGGATACAGGTAGCAAGGCATGGTGGGATTCTGATACCAAGAAGGTTATTCGGCGGAGCCGGTCTGGATGCTGACTCACCCATCATTGCTGTTTCTGACAGACGTCCTGGAGTCCATCATTACTATAAAAGGTTGCCGCCTAAAAACCGAATCAAGTTGATTGACTATCTGAAAAGAATTGGCGGGCAATACTTTGGGGATGAAATGCGATTTCGTTTCAGGAATCTTGGTGTAGGTAAGGGTTCATATAAATATCGCGACGAAGTTTGTGCAATCTATTTCCGCGAACTTGAACAAGAACTCGCTGGGCAAAAAAGTACTTTCATGTCTAATAAAAAACTGGCGTAGAGATAAGATATGAAAAAGATATTTTTAGCGTCGAGCCCAGGATGCGTTGAGGGACACGCACAGAAGCAAGAACGATTCATCTCGCGGGCTGGGATGAATCGAATGTTTAGTTACTTCACTTTGAAAAACCAAAAGCTGGAAAGGAAACGGTTCAAGGTTTCAATAAAGGGGAAAAGGAAATGAAGATATACCTTGCTATATGGCCGACTAAAGATCAAACCGGATGCATGAAGCGTTCGAGATATATAAATATATTGACGTCCTTCCATAACGACCAACGATTCAAGAAAGACTTCCGTCCATTTTTCAAAAAGCAGCAGCGTAAGATTAGGAAAGAACAATGAAGGTATTGTATGTAGGTTATTCCGCTCCACCGGTGGGTGGATCGCTGATAGAAACCCTGTCAGTTAATCGTTTTTGTTCGGGCTCGCTTTGCGAAAACAAACTAACGATCGACCTTGACGGTTCAAGGTTAAACAAAGATAAACTGAAAAAGATTTTACAGAAGAGCGGAAACGATATTATTTGTCGGATATCGAACAGCGATAGAATAAATGACCTCATAAAATACTTTGATAAAATCCATTACTATAGTAGGGATGTTACTTTCAATATATTCCATACTTTACAGTTAATCTTGACCTCAGAAGATAGAGATAAGGTATATGTTCATTTGTTAAAATGGAAACCATCCGCCCGGGTACTTTTGAAGTGGATAATTAGTAATATATCTTTTGATGATGACGAAAATGTTTATTGGTTACAACAGATTGACCGATATACGGAGATAGTTAATCCTAAAATTCTATGGCAAATGTTTGCCCTGATAAATCCAGAGTACAGCCCATTTCAAAGATACAGATATAAGTTCAAGAAGGTAGGAGTAGAGAACAATGAGTAACGATAAAGTAGAGCCAGCAGTTGTCCTATTTTCGGGCGGACAAGATTCAACAACCTGCCTATATTGGGCAATGAAAAGATTTCATCCAGTTTATCCGCTTGGATTTAACTACGGGCAAAAACACGATATCGAAATACGGTATGCCCGGATGATCTGTAAGACACATGATATACGATTAAAATATATTGATTTGGCTTTCATGGCAGGAATTATGGACAATCTTTTAGTCGCTGATGACGACGACGAAGCAATTTCTAATAAAGAAGACGAGGGAATATCTTCAGTATTTGTCCCGAATAGGAATCAACTTTTCCTTACGATAGCCCATGCCTACGCTCAATTTGTCGAGGCAAAGGCGGTCATTATTGGAGTTTGCCAAACTGACTTTCAAGGATTCCCCGACTGTCGAGATAATTTTATAAAAGGACTCCAGACAATTACAAATCTTGGTTCTGCTAAAGACATTAGATTTGAAACACCACTGATGTTTCTTTCCAAGGCTGAAATCTTTTTACTTGCCCAGGAATTAGGAGTACTCGGAAGAATTATCGAGGAGACCCATACTTGTTATAACGGTGACCATAAAACAGGACATACTTGGGGGTATGGCTGTGGAAATTGTTCGGCCTGTATTCAGCGTGAAAAAGGATGGGAAGAATTCGTCGCGGACTATGAGACTGGACTATGAAAATATTCTTGGCAGGACATGCTGGGTTCGCTGACTCTAAAACCAGTGTCCTAAAACGATGGACTGATGGAGCCATTAGAGCGGGGTTAGCTAAACGAACTATGTTTTCATTTCATGATATAAAAATAAATCAAAGGGGCGACCATTCGCGATTTCGATTCATGGCAAAGAAGAAAAGGAAGAAGTAATGTTTATTGAGAAATATCGTCCGAAGTCTTTTGATGATGTGGTTGGTCAGCAGGATATTATAAAACAGATATCTAAGTACATAGAAAAAAAGGGTTCCATCCCTAATCTATTATTTATTGGTGATCCTGGAACTGGAAAGACATCACTCGCATACATCATTACTCGGGCTCTCTTCGGTGATAACTATATTAACTCATTTCTTGAACTCAATGCTTCCAGCGATAGGGGAATCGAGGTCGTAAGGAAACGAATACAGGAATTTGCCAGGACTAAGAGTTTTCACAAATTCAAAATAGTTTTTTTAGATGAGGCATCAGAGATTACTAAGGATGCTCAACATGCTCTTCGTCGGATTATGGAAGTTAATTATAAGAATTGTAGGTTTATTCTTTCTTGTAATTATCAGGAGAAAATTACGAGCGCTATTCAGTCTCGTTGTAAGGTATTCATATTTAAACGAATTTCAAATCAGGATCTTTTCAATCTTGCGAAGCGAGTGGCGAGCTATGAAAAGGTAAAGATAAAAAAGTCTCAGTTAAAGGTCATGGTCTTGGATTCGGGGGGGGACGCCAGGCGTTTATTGAATACCTTGGAGATATTTGCAGGTGGTGAAGTAGAAGGATATGAGGAATCACTTGACGATCTCTTCAGCCTCGGCATAGAGGAATTTGCTTCGTTGGTATATTCGATTGATAATGAACGGATACTAAATAGACTAGTCGATCAAGCTTTCAAACTAAAATCGAGAAAGGCTGTCCTTATATTGGCTGACTGTGATGCTCGCTTCCGTCTGGGTTGTATTAAATCATTACAATTGATTAGCGCTTTTCTGAAACTAAAACAGATTACATAGAGAGGAAGTGGAATGGCTAAGATAAGTGAACATATACTGACTGCCGTTGGGAAATTCCTTGGCAGAGTCGTTATAGTAAAAAGAGCTTACCAAGAGAACCTTCAGGGGCGGGGTTTTCATACTCAACGATTTTATTCTGCCATGGAGACCTTCGTTGTACTTGGGAATGATCCAGTAGAAAACAAAAAGAAGATATCCCAAACTGAGAGGAAACTTATGGCCGAATGTCAACGCCAAGTAACGAAGGATCGGGATAAAGAGAAAGAAATAAGGAAGGAGAAAAAGGAGTAGTGTATATATGGACTTGGACCTTCGGATTGATTCAGTGAGGAGAACGGCCATGAAGAAACTACGGATTCCCATGTCAAAGAAGTCGATTTCAATTTCTTTTAAGGAGGACATTTACATCGTTAAAATCGTGGAGTTGAAGTCGGATGAGGGAAAGTTCGGTCCTCAGATTCAGTGGACGTTCAAGATTCTAAAAGGGAAATACAAGGACGCCACGATTTTGGCATGGACTCCACTTGAAGCAAGGCCGAAAAATAAACTTGGCAAGTGGCTCAAGAAACTCATTCCAGACCTCAAGTTCAAGGATGGGAAGTTCGATATTGCCAAGGCGCTCCTGGGCAAGAAAGTTCGGATTTCGATTGCCCATACTGAAAAGGTGAACGATGACGGGACTCCACAGAGCCGGGTTGAAGAGGTGTTCAGGCTCAAGAAGTCCAAGAATGACGACGACGAAGAAGATGAAGACGACGAAGAAGTCGAAGATGACGACGAAGACGAAGACGAAGAAGACGAAGAAGAAGATGACGACGACGGGGAAGACGAAGACGAAGACGAAGAAGACGAGGATGAAGATGTCGACGACGGGGAAGACGAAGACGAAGAGGACGAAGAAGAAGAAGACGAATCGCCCAAGAAAAAAAAGAAAGGTAAAAAAAAAGGAAAGGCAAAAAAGGAAAAAGTAAAAAAGGATAGGGGAAAAAAGAAGGGCAAGAAATCCAAAGGTAGGGGCAAGAAAAAGAAAAAGAAGGGCGACTGGGAGGACGATGAGGATGAAGAACAAGAAGACGAAGAAGGTGGCTTCAAGTGGTAAAGGTAAAGGGATAAAGTTGGCCATAAAGGGGATCGAGAAAAGATATGGGAAGAATTCCCTGATAAGGCTTGGCGATGGAATTATCCCTCTTGGTCCCTGTCTTTCAACCGGCTCCTACTCGCTTGATCGGTCATTGGGTGGGCGTGGTCTTCCATTTG